>Ga0209376_1000118_pt1 | contig 84361 bp, 83 predicted proteins | sample GraSoiAngelo_134_FD_185891 | JGI IMG/M metagenome (GOLD analysis project Ga0209376, IMG submission 185891) | Grasslands soil microbial communities from the Angelo Coastal Reserve, California, USA - 14_0929_05_30cm (SPAdes) (version 2) | ecosystem: Environmental > Terrestrial > Soil > Grasslands ... | reverse complement strand
ACCCCCGGCCGGAGCGCCCGGACGTTTCCGAGGTCGAGCCCCAGCGTGAGGGCATACTCGTCTCCCGCGCCGGGCGAGGGGTCGAAGTCGTACCGGACGAGCGCCACGTCTCCGCCGCCGCGCGTCGTGTCGATGCGGATCCGCATCAGGGTGAGGGACGAGTCGGGCTCCGCCTCGATCCGCCCGTGCCACTCCCAGCGACCATAGCTCTGGAGGCCCGTGGTATCGCCGGAGCGGGAGGCTTGGTCGCAGCCGGCGAAGAATATCAGCGTCACGAAGAGGCGTCGCACACAGACGTCGCGGAGAAGCGTCACGTGAAGGCGTAGATAAGATACCGGGTTCCCGGCCCGAGCCGCCTATTCTCGGGTATGGTCCTCAGAGCCTTCGTCGGGAAGCTTTGTGTGCACGAGCTTGCTGTAGAGCTAACTGTAGAAGCCCTGAAGCTTGCTCGCACGTTCCGGGGGCCGGGTGCCAGGGTGCGTGGCGATCAGCTCGTCGCGGCGGCGCTCTCAATCGGCTCCAACATAGCCGAAGCCTGCGGCCGCGGCACCGTCCCCGAATTCCGACGCTTCCTACTATACGCCCGGGGATCGGCCCAGGAAACGATTAGCCAGCTGCGGGTCGCGGCGCAGACCGACCCGACGTACCGAGACACCATCCGGTCACTGGAAGGCCGGGCGATCCTCATCAGCAAGATGATCGGTCGACTCCACGCGCACCCACCGCCCGATCGGTGAGGGATTACGGTTTTCGTGACGTTCTTATGCGACGATCACTCGCGACGCCTCTCCTAGACGTCCTCAATATTGCCCCAAATACCGCTTCAGCTCCCACTCGCTCACCCGGCCGATATACGCCTGCCACTCCTCACGCTTCGCCTCGACGAACCGCTCGTAGATGTGCTCCCCGAGGGCATCGCGCACCACGGCGTCCTTCTCCAGCATCTCGAGCGCCTCGTGCAGGTCCCGCGGCAGCTCGTCGATGCGATACTTGCGGCGCTCGCGGAAGCTCATTTCGAAGATGTTCTTGTTGACCGGGTCGGGGGGCAGGAGCTTGCTCTCGATGCCGCTCAGTCCCGCCCCGAGCTGCACGGCCAGCGCGAGGTAGGGGTTCGCCGAAGGATCGGGCATCCGCAGCTCGCAGCGCGTGCGCATCCCGCGCCGGTCGGGGATGCGGATCAAGGGTGACCGGTTCCGCATCGACCACGCCACGTTGGTCGGCGCCTCGTAACCCGGGACGAGCCGCTTGTAGCTGTTGACCAGGGGGTTCGTCACCGCACAGAACCCGCGGGCATGCCGCAGCAGCCCGGCGATGTAATGGAGCGCCGTCTGCGAGAGCTCCCACTTCCCCTTGGGATCGTGGAAGGCGTTCTTGCCGTCCCGGAAGAGCGACTGGTGGGTGTGCATGCCGGAGCCGTTGATCCCGAAGATCGGCTTCGGCATGAAGGTCGCGAGGAAGCCGTGCCGGTAGGCCGCGTAGCGCACGATGAACCGGAAGGTGGCGAGATTGTCCGCCGTCTCCAGCGCCTCGGCGTACCGGAAGTCGATCTCGTGCTGGCCCGGGGCCACCTCGTGATGCCCGGCCTCCACCTCAAACCCCATCGCCAGCAGGTCCTTGATGATCAGGCGGCGGATCTCCTCCGCCCGGTCCACGGGGGTGAGGTCGAAGTAGCCGCCGGCGTCGTGCGTCTCGGTCGTGGGATCACCCTTGGCGTCGAGCTGGAAGATGAAGAACTCCGCCTCGGCCCCGGCCATCATCTGATAGCCCAGCTCCTGGGCGCGGGCGATCTGGCGTTTCAGCGCCTGGCGCGTGCACCCCACGAACGACGACCCGTCGGGGTTGTAGATATCGCAGATGATCCGGGCGACGCGCCCCCCCTCATCGTCGTACGGCAGGACCTGGGCGGTGTCCAGGTCGGGCCTCAGCACCATGTCCGACTCCTCGATGCGCACGAACCCTTCGATGGACGAGCCGTCGAACATGACGTCGCCCTCGAGTGCCTTCTCGAACTGACTCTGGGGCACTTCGACGTTCTTGTTGACGCCGAGGATGTCGGTGAACTGGAGCCGCAGGAACGCGACGTCCTGCTTTTTCAACAGCTCCAGGATGTCGCGCTTCGTGGCTCCGGCGGACTTGGAAACCGTAGTGGCCATATGGGTAGGCGGTTAGGCGGTTAGGCGGCTAGAAGCCAGCCGACCACCGGCGCTCCTAACCGCCCGACCGCCTGTCCGCCTGCTCCGTTCAGACGTCGTAATACAGGAAGAATTCGTACGGATGCGGCCGCAGCGCCACCGGATCGACTTCTTTGGCCCGCTTGTAGGCGAGCCAGGTCTCGATCACATCCGGCGTGAACACGTCTCCCGCGAGCAGGAACGCGTGATCGGCTTCGAGCGCCGCCAGCGTTTCGTTGAGCGAGCCCGGCGTGTTCTTCACGTGCTTGCGCTCCGCCGGCTCGAGCTCGTACAGGTCCACATCCATCGGCTTGGGCGGCTCGATCTTGTTCTTGATGCCGTCCAGCCCCGCGAGCAGCAACGCCGCAAACGTGAGGTAGGGGTTGCAGGCGGGATCGGGCGCCCGATACTCCACCCGCTTCGCCTTGGGCGACTTCGAGTACACCGGAATGCGGCAGATCGCCGAGCGGTTGCGCTGCGAGTAGATCAAGTTGATGGGCGCCTCGAAGCCCGGCACCAGCCGCCGGTAGCTGTTCGTCGTCGGCGCCGCAAACGCCAGCAGCGCCGGCGAATGCTTGATCAACCCGCCGATGTACCAGCGCGCCGTGTCGGAGATCAGGGCGTACCCGTTCGCGTCGAAAAACAGGTTCGTGTCGCCCTGCCACAGGCTCATGTGCACATGCATCCCCGAGCCGTTGTCCCCAAACAGGGGCTTCGGCATGAAGGTCGCCGTGTAGCCGTTCTGCGCGCACACGTTCTTCACGATGTACTTGTACATCAACAGCTGATCCGCCATGCGGGTGAGCGTCTGGAACCGCATATCGATCTCCGTCTGCCCCGCCGTGCCCACCTCGTGGTGATGCACCTCGACGTCGACCCCCGCCGCCAGCATCGCGAGCACGATCTTGGAGCGCAGGTCCTGCAGCTTGTCTACGGGCGGCACCGGGAAGTACCCCTCCTTGTGCCGCGGCCGGTGGCCCAGGTTCGGCGTCCCGTTCGAGCCAGAGTTCCAGATCCCTTCCTCGGAATCGATGTGGTAGTAGCCCTCGTGCGCGTTCTGGTCGAAGCGCACCGAGTTGAAGATGTAGAACTCAGCCTCGGGTCCGTAGTAGGCCGTCGTCGCGATCCCCGTCTTGATGAGATACTGCTCCGCCTTGCGGGCCACGTAACGCGGGTCGCGGCTGTACGGCTGCCCCGTCACCGGATCCACGACGTCGCACGTCAGCGCCAGCGTCGGGACCTGGAGGCAGGGGTCCACGAACGCGCTCGCGGGATCGGGCAGCAAGAGCATGTCGCTCTCGTTGATCGCCTGGAACCCGCGGATCGACGAGCCGTCGAAACCGACGCCCTCGGCGAACACGGCCTCAGTCAGCTCCTTGAGCGGCAGCGAGAAGTGCTGCCAGGTGCCGGGCAGATCGGTGAATCGGACGTCCACCATCTGCACCCCGGCCTCCTTCGCTTTGCGGATCACGTCCGCAGGGGTCGGCGCGGTGCCGGCTTTCGCGGCCTTGGCGCTCGTGGTTGGCTCCAATGTGGCGGTCATGGGGTCGCTTTCTCCTCGAGGGTCTCTGGTCGCTCCGCAGCACGCACGCTCCGTACCACAAACAGCGACAACCCGTGCTCGCGCTCGAGCGGCGGGTTGTTCGCGGACTCGCTTGTGGTCAGGAGACGTCAGGCATGCGGGAAGGTACGCGAGCCGCTACGGAGTGTCAAGCATTCCGTGCGCTGCCTGCAGCGAAAGACCTGTGCAGCAACGGCGATGGGTGGAAAAGCTGTCGGATTGCAACCACAATTGTGCACTCTAGGCAGCGTTTTCCACACACCGACTACGCCTGAAGCGCCGCTAGGAAGTGCCACAGCTCGATGGCCGAAAATTCCCCGAAACGCTCCTGGATCTCCCGCTCGGTCAGTTCGAGGAAAATCCAGGTGGTCATGCGGTGTTGCTCTCCGCTCACGAAGTGCAGGCGCCCGCGCACGGCCCCCACCTCGCCGTCGAGCTGCGTCTCGACGAACACATCCCAGCGCTCATCGCCGCGCTTCAGCTCCCCCATGTGCTTGGCGCGCTCCTGGCCGGGAAAGGCGCTGGTCATGGGGCGGACGGTTCGAGGCTCACGCAGCTTACACTACGCTACGCCGACGAATCGTGCCAGTTAGATTCCGGCTCCCATGACGTGCCACGCGTGCGGCGCCACGCTGCCCGGGACGGCCCGGTTCTGTCACAAGTGCGGCGCAGCCGTGGCCGCCTCTTCCCAGGGGTCGGCCGGCTGGCAGGCCGGCTTGCCGTGGGCCGTCGCCGGAGCCGCGGTGGGAGCCTTGGTGACTGTGCTGATGCTTGGCGTCGGCGAGAGCAGGGAGCGGGGAGCGGGACCCGACGGTGTACCGGAAGGGACCGCTCCCCGCTCTCCGCTCCCCGCTCCCGATATCTCACAGATGTCCCCCGAGGAGCAGGCGCGGCGCCTGTTCGACCGCGTCGTCGGCCTCGCGGAGCGCGGTGCTCAGGACAGCGTCCGGTTCTTCCTGCCGATGGCCCTCGGCGCCTACGCCCAGCTGCCGGCACTCGATCTCGATGCGCGCTACGATATCGGCGTCCTGCACCTCGCGGGGGGCGACGGGGCGGGGGCGCTGGCGCAGGCCGACACGATCCTCCACACGGTGCCGACGCACCTCTACGGCTTCATGCTGCGGGCGCGAGCCTACGAGCTCGCGCGCGACGCGCCCCGCGCGCGCCGCGCCTACGCGGGCTTCCTGCGCTACGAGACCGCCGAGCGGGCCCGCCGCCGCCCCGAGTACGCCGAGCACCAGAACACGATCGATGCCTTTCACGCGGAGGCGCTCCGGGTCACGGGCGGCAAGTCCTCGTGACCCTGCCCCCTTCCCCCTTCCCCACGCCGGGGCTTCATGCGATCCGCCTCGCCCACAGCCCGGACGCGGACGACGCGTTCATGTTCTGGGCGATGACCAGCGGGCGCATCGCGACGGGGGCGCGCCGCTACGTGCATGAGCTCGCCGATATCGAGACCCTCAATCGCCGGGCGCTCGCAGGGGAGCTCGAGTGCACGGCCGTCTCCTTCCACGCCTACGCCCACCTGGCCGACCGGTATGCCCTGCTCGCCCACGGCGCGAGCGTCGGAGATCGCTACGGCCCGCGTGTCGTGGCGCGTGCCCCGCGCCCGGCGGACCCGCGCGCCGCCCTCGCCGGGCTCACGGTCGCCGTGCCGGGCGAGCTGACGACGGCGTTCCTCGCCCTCCGGCTGTACCAGCCCGGGGCGCGCCACGTGGCGGTGCCCTTCGACCGGATCGAGGAGCACGTGCTGGCCGGGAAGGCGGAGGCCGGCCTCCTCATTCACGAAGGGCAGCTGACTCATGGCGATCGAGGTCTGCACCTTTGGGTGGACATGGGAGAGTGGTGGTACGAGGAAACGGGCCTGCCGCTCCCCCTCGGCGGCAACGTGGTGAGGCGCGACCTCGGGGAGGAACTGATGCGCGCGATCGCCCGCGATCTCAAGGCGAGCATCGCCTACGGTCTCGCTCACCGGGGAGAAGCCCTCGCGTACGCCGCCGCCTACAGCCGCGGGCTCGACGCCGCGCGCACTGATCGGTTCGTGGGGATGTACGTGAACGATTATTCGATGGACCTCGGCCCCCAGGGGCGCCGCGCGGTAGCGGAGCTCTTCACGAGGGCGGCCCGCGCCGGCGTGATTCCCGCCGTGTCGGACCTAACGTTCATCTCCGCCAGTCCCTAGATTGGAGCAGTTGTGAAGGAGCCCCGCGTGACCGGCCTAGGCACAAACGAAGTCTCCGTCCTCGTGGTGGACGACGAGGAGCCCATCCGCAACGCCCTCAAGAAGTTCCTGACCCAGCAGCGATTCGAGGTGTACGCGGCGGCGTCCGGGGATGAGGCGCTGCAGCAGCTGCGGCGTCACCGGGTGGCGCTGATGCTGTGCGACATCCGCATGCCCGGGACGAGCGGCGTGGACCTGGTGCCGCAGGCCCTCGAGATCGAGCCCGATCTCGCCATCCTGATGCTCACCGCCGTGAACGACGCGACCAGCGCCGCGCTGTGCATGCAGCGGGGCGCGATGGACTATCTGACGAAGCCGATCGAGCTGGCCGACCTGGGGCGGGCCGTGCAGCGGGCGCTGAAGCGCCGCGAGATGCTGCTCGAGAACCGCCACCTGAACCAGTGGCTCAAGGAAGAGGTCACGACCCGCACCGCGGAGCTGCAGCGGGAGCGCGTGAAGCTCGAGCGCATCTCGGTCGCGACGCTCGAGGCGCTCGTCAACGCGCTCGAGGCGAAAGACCCCTACATGCGTGGCCACTCCGCTCGGGTGGCGGATCTCTCCGCCACCATCGCCGCGGAGCTGGGCATGAGCGACGAGCAGGTGGAGCACGTCCGCGTGGCCGGGCGCCTGCACGACATCGGGAAGATCGGCACCCGCGAAGTGGTGCTCAACAAGCAAGGCGCGCTGTCGCCGGAGGAGTTCGAGCACGTCAAGCAGCACGTCGTCATCGGGTCCCAGATCCTCGCGCCGCTTCCCCACCTCGAGCACATCATCGCCATGGTGCGCAGCCACCACGAGCGCTGGGACGGTACCGGCTACCCCGACGGCCTGCGGGGGGAGGAGATCCCGCTGGGGGGACGCGTCATCGCCGTGGCGGAGGTCTACGACGCACTGTGCACGTCCCGACCCTACCAGGAGAAGATGGCGCCCGAGCAGACCGTGGAGCGGATGGCGGACCTCGCCGGCACGGTGCTCGACCCCAAGGTCTTCGAAGCGTTGGCGGCGATCGTGGCGCGGCGCCACACGCTCGTGTTCCTCGACGAGGGCGCCACCGACCAGCCGGAGTGACCGCGCCCCCCCGCGTCCCGTGATCGTGGCCGTCACGGGCGCCACGGGATTCGTGGGACGCCATCTCGTCGACACCCTGCGCCGCCGCGGGCACGCCGTGCGCGCGCTCGTCCGGGACCCGGCGCGCGCCCGCTGGCTCGCGGCCGGCGGCGTCGAGCTCGTGCGCGGCGACGTGCGCGACCCCCCCAGCCTGCGGCCCTTCGCGGAGGGAGCGGACGCCGCGATTCATCTCGTCGGGATCATCGTCGAGCGCGGGCGCCAGAGCTTCGCCGCCGTGCACGTCGCCGGCACCGCGGCCGTGCACGCCGCCGCCCGAGCGGCCGGCGTGCGACGCTTCGTCCACATGAGCGCGGTGGGCGCGCGCCCCGAAGCGAATGCGACGCCCTATCACCGGACCAAGTGGCAGGCCGAGGAACTGGTTCGGGACTCGGTCCTGCCCTACGTCATCCTGCGACCGTCCCTCATCAACGGCCCGGAGAACGCCCCCATCCGGACGCTCGCGCGGCTGCACTATGCGTTGCCCCTGATTCCCGTGTTCGGGGACGGCCGTTTCCCTTCCCAGCCGGTCTGGATAGACGACGTGGCGCTCGCGTTCGCGCTCGCCGCCGAGCGCGTCGAGCTGACCGGCACGTTCGAGCTCGGCGGACCGGAGGTCCTCAGCTACGAGCAGTTCGTGCTCGCCATCGGGCGCGCCGCCGGCCGCTCCCGGCCGCTCGTGCACGTGCCGCTCCCGGTCGTTCGGGCGGCAGCCGCCGTCTTCGATCGCCTGGGCGCCGCCGCGCCGCTCACGAGCGACCAGTTACAGATGCTGGTGGAGGGGAGTGCGACTCCGGAGAACGCGATCGAGCGGGTGTTCGGGATCGAGCCGCTCTCGTTCGAGGAGGGGTTGAGACGGTTTCTTCCCTTCTCCCGGTCTCGGAAAAACCAAACCCGGGGCTAGTTACTCCCCGGGCTGGCGGTCGGGCGAAGTGGCCGTCACACTTCGGCCGCGACCAAGGGCTGCTGTCTAGCTTGTTAGACGTACATCCCCCCGAAAAGGTTGCAGGCTACCAGCGCTTCACCCGTCCCAGCCGCGACGCGGTGATCATTTCGAAACGTGACCCGCGCCGCAGCACGACCGTCGTGTTGGACGCCCCCCACCCAACGCCGGTGGGACCGAACACGATTTCGGGATTCGACACCTCCAGGCGCACGCCCGCCTCCTGCGGGCCGGCCCAGCGCAGCAGCGGGGTCCAGGTCCGGTCGTCCCAGCGGTCAATCCTCAGCGAGTCGACGGCGACGACGAGCCGGGCTCTCGCCCCTCGCATGATCGCGACATGACGGGTGACGGCCAGTGCGGTAGTCACCTTGGACGCCTCGACGTCCACCGCCAGCCAGTCGAGCACCCCGCCGAGCCGGGGCAGAGTGACGGCGGTCACCACCGCGATCACGGCCACGGTGACGCTGAGCTCGACGAGCGAGAAGCCGCGCCGCATGGCCCCGAATTAGGGTCCGTGGGGCCCGGGCGGCGGCACCGAACGGCTGCGGTGCAGCGCAGGAAAACGCGAGGGCCGGCGGTCTAACGCGGCCGCTCAAAAAACGATATGTTGGTGGCCTGTCGGCGTTCCGGGGCGCTTCTCGGAGATCATCGCCATGCGCGTACCACGTGTGAAGGTTCAACCGCTGCCGCACGCCGTGTTCCTGACCCGCCTCGCGAGCGCCGCTAACGGCAACGCCATCGACGTTCGGCTCGGCCAGGGTGCCTTCTTGACCCTCCGTCTGGTCGACCTGCTGAGCCGGGACCACGAGCCGTCGCATCCCGACGCCTTCACGTACCAGCATCGCGCTACGGAACGGTTCTGCCGGGACTTGCAGTGTGGCGGGCCGGAAGAGGCTCACTTGAAGGGGCTGGTGGGCACCGCGGCGGACTCCTACCGGTCGGGCGACTCCCGGCTGATCGCGCCCGCGCTGCTTGCCTACGCGCTCTATCTGGAGGATGACGCGCGCTACGAGGAGGCGCTCGACGTGCTGGAGACGACGCTCCAAGTCGGGGGCGAGCGGCTGCGAGTGGCGGACGCCGTCGCCGCGACGCTGCGGCTCGCCCGCGTCAACCGCAAGCTCGCCCGCTTCGCCGACGCCGAGACGGCGTATGTGCACGCCGGCCAACTGGCCGCAGCCGCGGGCGACCGCTACGCCGTGCTGCTCAGCCGCATCGGCCTCGCGGGCGCGATCCAAGGCCGCGGGAACCTGGCGGAAGCCGAGCGCTGCTACCGGGAGATCTTGGCGGACGCGCGGATGGCAGGGGAGCACGACGCGGAAGCTCAGGCCGAGCACGGCCTGGGGACGACGCTGCTGTTGCGAGGTCAACCGGCAGAAGCGGCGCCGCATGCGTGGCGTGCATCCGAGCTCTACGAAAACGAGGCGGCTCAGCTCCGGGCGCTCGGCGACCTCGCGCTGATGCTCTCCGCGCTGGGCGACGCTGAAAGCGCCGAGCGGGCGCTCGCCCTCGTGGTGCGACGCAGCGCGAACCAGGACGGCATCATGAATGCGCTGATCGAGCTGATGCACTGCGCGTCCTACCGGCGGGACCGGCTGGGGTTCGAGCGCTGGCGCGGAGAGTGCGAGGGGCGCCTGGAGCACATGGCGCCGAACATGGTGACGGACTTCCTGCTCAAGGTCGGCATCGGCCACGCCCGCTTCGGCTATTTCTCCAAAGCGGAGACGTTCCTCGCCGCGGCGCTCGAGACCGCCGCCGCCAACGGCCTGCACGAGTTCGAATTCCGAATCGAGCGGATCCGCAACGGGCTCGGCGACTGTCGCGAGGAGCTAGAGAACGCCTGCGCCGATGCCACCGAGCCCGTCACGAGCGAGCCGCTGCGCACGGTGCGCCAGTCCCTGCAGGAGCTGGCGGGGGCCGGCGTCTAACGCGAGGCCCGGCCGGTGATCAGTGGGGGCAGGTGTTCGGGTTATTGACGTCGCACAACGTGCCTTGTTTCGCCTGGCTCGGACCAGTGGAGTCGGCACAGGCGGCGCTCGCGAGGGCGAAGGAGAAGGCGCACAGCACCAAGAGGAAACGGATCCGGCGGGACATAGAACCTCCGCGCATGGTGTTGGGTTGACTGAGAACTTCACCCCAACGTTGGACGCGCGGCTGACGCTTTTTTAGGGCGATTTTGCGGCACCATAGGGCTCTTTTGCGACATTTATGCTGATCTTGGCGGCCGTCCCCGATATTCAGCTGCTCAACCTGCGCCGCGCGGCGGCGGCGCGGTTCACGCTGGCGCGCGCGGGAAGCTGGGCGGAGGCCTTGAGCACGATCCGCACGCGCCCGGTCGAGCTCGCAGTCGTCGATCCGCTGCTGTCGGGGGAGCCGCGGACCCGAGAGATCGAGCGGCTGCGCGTGCTGTTCCCCTCGTTGCCGCTGGTGCTGTACACGACGCTGACGCCGCGCACGGCGGGCGTGCTGCTCACGCTGGGGCAGCGCGGGATTGAGCACGTCATCATCGCCCGCTACGACGACCACCCGCTGCGGCTGCGGGAGGTCCTGGCGGAGGAGGAAGCCCACTCGGCGTCACGACTGCTCCTGGATCAACTGGCCGACGCCCTGGCGCCCTTGCCGCGCGAGCTGCGCTGGGTGCTCGAGGAGGCGCTGCGATCGCCGGCCGGCGTGCAGACGGTGGGCCAGGTGGCCGCACGCGCCCGCGTGGACCGTCGCACCTGCGAGCGCTGGTTCACGCGCGTGGGGCTTCCCTCGCCCCGCCAGTTCCTCGCCGCGGCCCGCGTGCTGTACGCCCACCGGCTGCTCCAGGACCCGGGCTTCACCATCGAAGACGTCGCGCAGCGCCTCGGCTACGCCCAGGCGAAGACGCTGCAGCAGCACGCCCGCAGCTATCTCGGACTCACCGCGGGCGAGATGCGCCTGTCATTGAGCCCCCAGGAGGCCCTGGAGCGGCTGACACGGCGGTTCCTCAAGCCGCAGCGCTCCCGGCAGGTGATCGCGTCGTGACCGCGCAAGGCTCGTCCGCCCCCAAGCCGCCGCCCAAAACCGTCCTGATCGTGGACGACGAAGCGCCGCTGCGCCGCGTGCTCGAGCGCTCGCTCGCGCGGCACGGCTACCGCGTGCTCGCCGCCGGGAGCGGGGAGGACGCCTACCAGCTGCTCGCCACGGAAGCCGTGGACGCCGTGCTGCTCGACATCCATCTCCCCATGGTCTCGGGATTGTCCCTGTACCTCGCGATGACGAACGCGCAGCCGCGGCTCGCCGGGCGCATCGCCCTGATGACGGGGGACGCGGAGGCCGAGGAGATCCGCACCTGGCTCGAACACCACCGCTGCCCGGTGATCCGCAAACCGTTCAACCTGAGCGAGGTCACCGATTGGCTGCGCCGCGTGCTGCAGGCCCGCGAGCGCGAGGCGGGAAACGGCTGAGTCATGACCGCCACGCAGACCGATCCACTCCACGTCCTGCGCGAGTATCGCAACCTGGCCCCGTGGAACCTGCGCGACCTCGCAGGGCTGGTGGGCGCGGTGCTGGACGCGTCGGCGATCACGCCGATCAACGCGGCGGCGCGCGCCCAGCCGAGCGAGCGTACAATCCGCTTTTACGTGACCAAAGGGCTCGTCAGCCCGCCCGAAGGGCGCGGCACGGCCGCCACGTACTCCTACCGCCACTTCCTCCAGCTGCTGTGGATCAAGCTGCGCCAGATGGAGGGGGGGACTCTCGCCGCGATCACGAAGGAGATGCAGGACCAGACCGGTGACGTGCTGGAGCGCCGGGCGGCGCAGGTCCTGGGCCCGTCGCTGACGTCGCCGGACCGGCTCCCCCTGCGCGGCCGCGGCGCGCCGCCGCGCGGCAAGTCGGGGCGGGCGCTCACGGCGTGGCTGACCCGCGACGCCGAGCGCGACCCCCAGGCCGCCAGCAACTGGCGCCGCATCCCGGTAAGCCGGGGCGTCGAGCTGCACGTTGACGCGGCGCATCCGCTGGTGCGAGTGGGTCCCGACGAAGCAACGGTCGCGGAGGCGGTGAGGCAGCTGCTCGCGAAACTTCTCCCGCAGGGCTCCGCGTAAGGCTGCGGCGCGACTTCCTCAACCCGGGAGTTCCGAAATGTCGTCCTGGCTGTTGCTGATCCTGCTCGCGGCCGTCGCCCTGTGGCTGGTCGGCGCCTACAACGGCCTCGTGTCCCTCAAGAACCAGACGCTCAACGCGTTCAAACAGATCGACGTCCAGCTCAAGCGGCGACACGACCTGATCCCGAACCTCGTGAACGCGGTGAAGGGAGCGATGGACTTCGAGCGGTCCACGCTGGAGGCGGTGATCCAGGCGCGCAATCAGGCGGTGCAGGTGAACGCGAGCGGCCCGGGGGGCGTCAAGCGCATCAGCCAGGCCGAGAACGCCCTGTCCTCGGCGCTGCAGCGGCTGTTGGTGGTGGTGGAGCAGTATCCCCAGCTCAAGGCCACGAGCAACGTCGGCCAGCTCCAGGAGGAGCTGACGTCGACGGAGAACCGCATCGCCTTCGCGCGCCAGCTCTACAACGACACGGCGACCCAGTACAACACGCGCCAGCAGCAGTTCCCGACGTCGCTCGTCGCGGGGCTGGCCCGGGCCCAGCCCGCCGACCTGTGGGAGATCACGGACCAAGGCGAGCGCGCCGTGCCACAGGTCGACCTCTCGCTGAAGCCCAAGGCGTGACGGACGAAGCATCGCTCACTCTGTTTCAGCAGCAGGAAGCCAATCGCCGGCGCACGACGCTGCTGGTGGTTGGCTTCGTGCTTTTCTTCGCGTGGCTCGGCTTCGGTGGGGACTTCATCTACTGGCTCGCCACGGCGCACGAGCCTCCCGCCGCGCGACACACCGTGTGGTGGTTCGGAATGGCGGCTACGGCCCTGGGCGTGCTGCTCGCCTGGTACGCCTACTCGACGGGCCCTGAGAAGGTGCTGTGGGCGACCGGGGCCGAAGAGGTCACGGACCCCGCGACCGACCAGCAGCGCCAGCTCGTGAACGTCGTCGAGGAGATGGCGATCGCCGCGGGCGTGCCGCGGCCGCGGATCTGGATCGTCTCCGATCCCGACCCGAACGCGTTCGCCACCGGTCTCGACCCGCGCCACGCCCACGTGGCCGTCACCCAGGGGCTGCTCGACCTCTGCAGCCGGGACGAGCTCCAGGCGGTCATCGCTCACGAGCTGGGGCACGTGAAGAACCTCGACGTGCGGCTCATGACCACGTTGGCGGCCCTGGTGGGCGCCGTGCTGCTGATGCGCGACGGCGCGACCCGCATCTTTTTCAGTCCGGGCTCGGGGAGAATCGGAGGGAGTGGGGGCGGTGGCGGCCGGGGAGGTAGGAAGAATCTCGGGCCGCTGGTGGCGGTCCTGCTCGTCGTGTGGATCGTGTCCTGGATCCTGGCGCCGATCATCTCCCAGCTGCTCGCGCTCGCGGTCAGCCGCAAGCGTGAGTACCTGGCCGATGCGATGGGCGCGCAGTTCACCCGCAATCCCCTCGCGCTCGCGAGCGCGCTCCAGAAGATCGAGTCGGCCGACGCCCCCACGACGCACATCAAGCAGGGCGCCGCGCACCTCTGCATCGCCGACCCGCTCGGCCGGCGGCTCACGAGCCACGAAGGCTTCCTCGCCGACCTGCTCGCAACGCACCCCCCGATGGCCAAGCGGATCACGATCCTGCGGGGCATGGGGTACGCCGCCTTGAAGAAGGAGGGAGGGAGCGCCGCGTGAGGGGGTGGCTCCGCCGCCACGCCCTCCGCACGATCCACGAGTTCCGGGTGCGCCTCGGGCGCTACCAGCTGCAGCAGCGGCGGCTGGCGAAGGCGGCGCTCAGTTGCGATCCCGTGGTGCTCGCTGCGATGGCCGACCACGCCCGCGCGCACGGCATCTCGGAGGAGCAGGTGCGTCGCCGCGTGGCACAGTACATCACCGAGATCGTCCCGCAGCTCAACGTCCTCTCCTATTACAAGCTCGGCTACAACCTCGCCAAGATCCTGGTGAACCTCCTCTACAAGGTGAGCGTCGACTACCAGGACGAGGCGGCCCTCGAGCGGATCCCCAAGCGGGACGTCGTGGTCTACCTCATGAACCACCGCTCCAACGCCGATTATGTCGTCGTGGCCTACGTGCTCGCGCGGGGGGTGCACGTGAGCTACGCCGTCGGGGAGTGGGCCCGCGCCTGGCCGCTCGAGTACGTGTTCAAGTCGTTCGGGGCCTACTTCGTGCGCCGCCGCTTCCGCGAACCGCTGTACCACGCGGTGCTGGAGCGGTACGTGCAGCTGATCACGAAGAACGGCGTCACGCAGGGAATCTTTCCCGAGGGCGGCCTCACGCGTGACGGGCGGCTCCGAGCCCCGAAACTCGGCCTGCTCGACTACATCTGTCGCACCGCGCTCGACCCCGGGTTCGCACGGGACATCTGGCTCGTTCCCGTGGCGCTGAACTACGACCGCGTGCTCGAGGACCGCGCGCTGATCCGCGAGCTGCTGGACGAGCGCGACCGGCCGGGACGCCTCGCCCAGTTCGGCACGGTGGCATCCTACATCTGGAGCAACACGCTGCGCCTGCTCTCCGGCCGGCTGCGGCGCTACGGCCGCGCGGCCGTGAACTTCGGTACGCCGCTCTCCCTGCGGCAGTGGCTCGCCACCGCGCCGCCCGGGCTGCTCGGCTGGCCCAAGGAGCGGCGGCTGCCACAGCTGGAGCGCCTGGCGCGAGAGGTGATGCGCCGCATCGGCGCCGTGGTCCCCGTGACCCCCGTTCCGCTCGCCGCGGCGGCGCTGCTCTCGTTCCAGCAGAGTGTGATCTCCCGGCAGGCGGTGCTCGAGCGGATGGACCAGCTGCGCGACCGCCTCTTGGAGGTGAACGGCAAGGTGGTCCGCGGCGGCGCCCGCATCCTCGACGTCTGGGACCGGGCCTGGCGCATGCTGCGCATGCGGCGTCTCGTGGTGGCCGACGGTGACAGCCTGGTGGTGCTCCCGCGCGGCCGCCCGCTGCTCGAGTACTACGCCAACTCGATCGCGCATCTCGTGCCGATCCGCGGCCCGCGACGGCCGTTTCACAAGGAGCACGACACAGACCCGGCGCTGCCAAGACTAAGACTGCCGGAACGGGGAGCGGGGAGCTAAGAGAGACGTCGCACGGCCGCGGCCGCCCGGTCGATCTGCTGGATGACCGTGAGCAACAGCTCCCGCACCACGAAGTCGCTCGTCTCCATCCCGGCGAGCTCGGCGGAGCAGCGCGCGCCGCACAGGGCGTTGTTGATCTCCGACAGGGTCGCGTCCCTGTAGCGGCGGGCCGGTGCCGGCATCTTGTAGGCGGGGCCCACAGCGGGTAACCTAGGGAGGCATCAGGGCTCGCGTGGAACCGTTTTTCCCCAACTCGGTACGTCTTTCCTCGACGCGTTTGCTCGACGACTCTCCCGGACGCCTTGCGTGACGCCTTACCGCTTTGTCCCCCATACCGCCGATGTCGCCGCCGAGCTCCGGGCAGAGAGCGAGCTCGGGTTGTATCAGGCGGGCGTGGATGCCCTGCGAGAGCTGCTGGTCGGGACGAGCCCCGTGCGCTCCCTCGAGGAGCGCCCGATCCCCGTCCGCGGCGCCGATCCCACGGAGCGGCTCGTCCGCTTCCTGGGCGACGTGCTGTATCTCTACGACACCGAGCGGTTCGTGCCCGATCGGGTGTCACCGGCCGGCCTCTCGGGCGAGCCGTTCGACCCGGCGCGGCACCACGCGCTCCGCGAAGTGAAGGCCGTGACGTATCACGGCGCCGCAGTGCTGCGCGACGCCGCGGGCTGCCGCGCGACCATCGTCTTCGACGTATGAACGGGTAAGACATGCCCCAGGTAGAACGCATCGACGACTATCGCTGGCGCATCCCCCGACAGGGCGGGATGCGTACCGAAGGCCTCATCTTCGCCGACGACCAGCTGATGCGCGACCTCGAGGGCGACCAGGCGGTGCAGCAGGTGGCCAACGTCGCCCACCTGCCGGGTATCGTGGGTCCCGCGATCGCGATGCCGGACATCCATTGGGGGTACGGCTTCCCGATCGGCGGGGTCGCGGCCTTCGACGAAGCCGAGGGTGTGGTTTCGCCCGGGGGCGTGGGTTACGACATCAACTGCGGCGTGCGGCTCCTCGCCACCCCGCTCACGCTCGGCGAGGCGCGCCCCCGGCTGCGACAGCTCGTGGACGCGCTGTACGCCACCATCCCGTCGGGACTGGGAGCATCGCGCTCCGACGTGCGCCTGGCGCGAGGCGATCTGGACCAGGTGCTCCGCCTGGGGGCACGCTGGGCGGTGGAGCAGGGGTACGGCGACCCGGCGGACCTCGAGGCAATCGAGGGGAACGGCACGCTCCCCGACGCCGACCCCGATTGCGTCTCGGACCGGGCCAAGGAGCGGGGCAAGAGTCAGCTCGGCACGGTCGGGAGCGGTAACCACTTCGTGGAGGTCGGCTACGTCGCCGAGCGCCACGACGAGCGCGTGGCCGATCGCCTGGGCCTGGGGCCGGCGACGGTGACGGTGTTCATCCACTCCGGCTCACGCGGGCTGGGCTACCAGGTGTGCGACGACCACCTGGACCTGATGCTCCGGGCCGCCGCGAAATACGGGATCGCCCTTCCCGACAAGCAGCTGTGCTGTGCGCCGCTCGGGTCGCCGGAGGGGAAGCGCTACTGGGGCGCGATGAATGCCGCGGCGAACTATGCCTTCGCGAACCGCCAGCTCATGGCCCACTACGCGCGCCGCGCGCTGGGCACGGTGTTCGGCGAAGACACGGCGCGGCGCACCCGCCTCGTGTACGACGTGTGCCACAACATCGCGAAACACGAGACCCACGAGGTGAGCGGAGCCCGCACCCGCCTGTGCGTGCACCGCAAGGGTGCGACCCGCGCCTTCCCGCCCGGCCACCCCGAGCTGGCGCCCCAATTCCGGGACATCGGGCAGCCCGTGCTGATTCCAGGAGACATGGGGCGCTACTCCTACGTGCTGGTCGGCACGGCCGGGGCGTTCACGGAGACGTTCGGCTCGAGCTGCCACGGGGCCGGGCGCCGCCTCAGCCGACACAAGGCGAAGCAGCTCGCGCGGCCGCGCAACATCCCCATGGAGCTCGAAGCGCAGGGGATCCTGATCCGCGCGGCGACGCGCGCCACGGTGGACGAGGAGATGCCGGAGGCCTACAAGGACGTGGCGCGGGTCGTAGACGTGGTGGACCGGGCGGGGATCGGGAGGAAGGTGGCGCAGCTCAAGCCCGTGGCGGTAGTCAAGGGCTAGAAAACACCGAAGCCCCCGGGACGGCGCGATAGGCCGCCCGGGGGCTCCGCACATCGGTTACCCGGAGCCGGGGACTTGCGTCCTCCGTTCTTCTTCCTGCCGCCGCCGGTTGACTGATACGTCGCTCGGTAGGGCGAACAGGAGCTCCGGCTTCCATCCCCAAGCAGCCTGGCCGGGCCGCAAGGTTCACCGATGTGGGTGCTACGGGTCAGATCGGATCGCGGACCGACCCTCCGCACTGCACGTCGAGGCACCACGTCGACGTGGATGAGGCACGCGACAGGCCCCATCTATCCGAGCCGGAGAGCTTGCTCCCGGATCGCCGGTCGCCTGAGCCCTTGTTTGCGTCGGCGACCTCCCCGGAATTTCCGCTCGGACCCGTCTTGAAGGCGTGGCTGAGACACCAGGTCCCGACCCTTCCCTCCAAGCCGCGTGGCATCAATATAGGGGCTGGCTAAAAGCGCGCAAGTGCCGATGTTTCTTCGGGTTAGGTCACTTGCGTGTGCATCGGGTGTGGAGCCTAACCCGCGCGGCGGTCAGTCCTTGGCGCGGCCGTCCACACGATGTGGAGTTGTGTATCCACATCGTCCACGTTCCAACATCACGTCTCGGCACCGACTTCGAGGTAACTGTAGGGCTCGTCGGGGTGCGGCGGGACGAACAGGAAGCCCGCCCCACTCGTCGCGAACCAGCCGGCGAGGAGCTGGGCTGTGCGCGCCCCACCCTCGAGCGGCTCGCGCAACAGGACCGGCATCCAGCGGCGGATGTGGCGCAGCTCGGGGGCGCGGCGGCCGAGCATCGCGACCATGGCGCCGAGGCCCTGCGTCGCACGCAGGAAATGCGCGATGGCGTGAACGCGCTGGGCAAAGATGTAAGCACGCACACCGGGCTGATCGTACAGCAGCGTGCCCTCGTAGGGGTCGGCCGGGGGCGCATCCATGCGCGGGCCGAAGTAGATGAACACGCGCTGGTCGGCCTCCCGACGCTCGACGACCGCCGCCGCGACGTCGGTCGCGAGCCGGGCGGCGTGGATGAGATCGTCTTCGGCGAGAATCCCCACCGCCGCCGTCCATTCGACTACGGCGAGCGCCTGCTGCAGCGGGCAGCCGACGGCGTCGTCGAAGGCGAGCAGGCGCGGTGCCTCGCCGGCACGCACGAAGAAATGCGCCAGCGCCTCGGCGCGATCCTCGAAGATGCGAGTCTGCCGCGAGGTTGCGGGAACGGTCATTCCGGGAGTATAACCCATGGGCCAAGCCCGGAGATAGAGGATCCCGCATGCGCCTGATCGCCGTGCTCGCCTGCGTGGCAGCGACGCGTCTCGCCGCCCAGCAGCCCGAGCCCATTCCCTTGCAGCCCGACACGGCTCGCGTCGAGTCCACTCCCCCGCCTCCTGCCCCGCCCACGCCGGAGCAGGAGCGGTACCTGCTGGGCCTGCGCAGCGCGAACCGGGGCGTCGCCCAACTCAAAGACGGGGTCGATCGGGTGATCCGCACCCAGACGAGCAAAGACAGCGTGCGCCAGCGCCGCGCCGGCCAGCGCCTCGCCGGGCTGTGCGGCGCCGCCCGCAGCTTCCTCGTGAGCGGCCGCTCCGCGATGCGGCCCACCGTGTACGACCCGCCGACCCGCGACGTCGCCCACCGGCTGTCGTTGCAGATCGATACCCTGATCGCCTACGTCCCCACGTGCGAAACCGCCGCGCGAGCGACGCCCAAGAAGGCAGCCCAGGACCTGGCCGCGCGGATCACGGCGTTCGAGGGAGCGCTCAAGGATTTCCGGATTGCCATCGGGGTGCTAAAACCGACGGACACCGTCAAGACACCAACTAGGCAGTAGCGAGTCAAGACGCTGATACACAAGCTGTTACGGCACTGGCTGCTGTCTTGGCTCGAGCCGTAGCACCCACAACCCGCTGTTCATGTCCGGGACGTAGATGTTGCCGTCCCGCACGACGGCCCCCCAGGCGAACGGCGTGTGCGGTTGGAAGCCCGTGGAGTCCGCCGTGGGGATCCAGCTGATCTCCCTGCCCTGGCGCAGCAGATCGCCCTTCAGCTCGCCCGAGATGTCGAGCACGCGCGCGCCGCCCTGGTAGTTGCCAAGGTAGAGGGTGTCCCCCGCGACCCACACGTTGTGCACGCCGCCGTCGGTCGGCTCGTACCAGGCGACTTCCCTGGGATGCGCGATGTCTGACACGTCGATCACGTGGAGCCGGCCGAAGGTGAGGCTGTTGCCCGCCACGAGGCCGCGGTAGCCGCCCGCCGCGGGATAGACTTCGTCGCCCACGAACACGTATCTGCCGGCCCGCCACGCCGTGTGCGTGCCGCGCACGAAGCCGGGCCCCCACAGCTGCTCGACGCGCGCGTAGGTGGCGTCGAGGTCGTACTTGAACTGCGACACGAACTGCGGGGACTCCGGGCTCCCGCCCTTGATCCCGTTCCCCACGTCCAGAATGACGAGCCCGTCGTTCCAGTAGGCGAGGTAGGCGAGCCCGTCCACGACCATCACGTCGTGCAGGTAGCGTCCGGCCGCGGCCTGCTCGGTCTGCCAGCGCGCCGTCTCCCGCGGATGAGCAGGGTCGCGTAGGTCGATGACGCGCAGCGATCCCGTCGCGTCGTCCGTGATGTAGGCGTAGCCCCGATACACGTAGGAGCTGTGCACGCCGCCCGAGACCGTCTCCGTGTACCCCGCGATGGTTTTCGGATGGCACGGCTCCGTCGCGTCGAAGATCACGATGCCGTTCTTGCGGTTGGACGCGCCTTCGCGCGTGAACACGCCGTACCTGCCGTCCTCGGTCGTCATCACATCGTTGATGAACCGGGCATCGGTCATCATCGAGTCCACGATGCGCGGGCTGGCGGGGTCGGCGATGCTCACCGCGTACACGCGGTCCGCGATGGTCGTCAGGTAGAGGCATTGACCCGAGGGGTGCACCCACACCTCGGCCGTGCGCACCTTGGTGGCCAGGTGCGCGCGCACCTCGATCCCGCGCGTCACGCGCCGCGGCTCGGCTCGCACGAGCGCCTCAGCCGTGCGACCGCCGAGCGCCGCCGTCACCGTGTAGAGGCCGGGCGTCTCGGCCACGAAGGCGCCCTCGGGATCGATGTGGGCGATTCCCGTGGCGGCCGTGAGGGCCCACTCCACCGGCACGTCTCCGATGGGCCGGCCGCTTGCCTGCTTCGCACTCACGGCGAACCGCACCACGTCCCCCGTCCGCACCGCCGCCGTCGCGGGCTCGAGCGCGAGTCCGACGACGGTATTGGGAACCACCTCGAGCTGCAGTATCTGGACGGCGGGCCCCGCCTTCGCCGTGACCGCCGCCCGACCCGGGGCCAGGGCGTGGAGTCGTCCATCGACCGTCACGCTCGCCACCCGGGGATTGCCTGAGGAGAAAGACACCACATCCGCCCGCGGGTCCCCGTGGCGGCTGAAGGCCGTGCCGATCAGCGTGAGCCGCGTACCGGCGACCAGCCGCGCCGGCGCGGGGACGATGTCGATCCGCGCAGGAGCCTCGGGGAGCACGCGCACCAAGACCAACTCGATCCTCTGTCCCCGGACGCCCGGGACGCTCGCCACGGCCGCGACGCGGGCGACGCCCGCGTAGCTGCCCGTGACGAGACCAGTCGAGTCCACGTCGCCCTCGTAGCCCGCCGCAAACCACTCGATCTGGGCGTGCGGCACCGGCTGGCCCGCGGCGTCCAACGCCCGCGCGGTGAGCCGCACCTGCTGGCCGACCTCCACCGCCGCGGCCGCGGGCGAGATCTCGAGCCTCGCCACGGGAAACCTGGGCGGCGTGACGGGCAGCTGCAGCAGCGCTGCGGCGATCGAGAGCAATGCCGTCATGGCGACCTCGCGAAGGCGCGTGTGGAATGGGTCGCCCGCAGCTTAACCGCCGCCCGCGCCGGGCTGGTAGGGGCTGGCGCTGTTCCCATAATGTCACCATGGTGTCGGTACCACTAACGCTGCGTCGGAGACGTGGCTTAGCTATTGACACGCAACACAGGGCCCCATACCTTTGCCGCCGGTTCAAGCAATACGTGGCACCGTCACCGGTTTGTCTGCGCTCCGCGAGGACCACTTGTCTCGCGGTTTTTGTTTGAGCCCGTCTCTGGTCGCGGTGACCAGCGATGATCATTCCCGGGGCAGTGCCCCTCAGTACCGAGGATGCAACAGTATGGCAAAGGGTAAAGTGAAGTGGTTCAATGACGCGAAGGGCTTTGGCTTCATCGCGCAGGAGTCGGGTCCGGACGTGTTTGTCCACTTCACGGCGATCCAGGCCGAAGGCTTCCGCAGCCTGGCCGAGGGCGACACGGTGGAGTTCGAGGTCGCGCAGGGTCCCAAGGGCTTGCAGGCGCAGAACGTCCGCAAGGTCTGACCGACCTCCGGATCGCAGATCGAGCGGGCTCGGGGATTCCCCGAGCCCGCTTTTTTCCAGGCGACTATATTGGCCCCATGCGCGCTCTTCACTTCGCCTGCTCGTCGCTCCTCTTGCCCGTCGTGCTCGCAGCCCAGGCGCCGCCCGTCTACCGGGGATTCTCGCCGGGGATGGCCTACCGCGACTTCGCTACGCGCGCCCAGGCGCTGGCACGCCGCGATACGCTGCGCTGCAACACGTCGAAGAAGACCGCACAGCTGATGGAGTGCGGCGTGCAGATCCGCGACCCCTCGGATTCGACCAACTTCTACCTCAGCGCCTACGTGATCGAGGGCAAGGTGGCGATGCTCTCCTTTGGAGACTCCGGCGGCGTGCGCCTCGTGAAGCGCACACAGCGCGACCTGCTGCGGCACCTGGGTCCGGCGCACGCCACGGGAGTCGGCACCTGGGAGTGGAAGAACGGGCGCCGCGTGGCGCGGCTCAACTGGCGCGGGCGCGGAGGGGCGCGTTGGATCTACATCAATCTCGCCGACAACGACCTGATGGACGGCATCAGCCGGTACGTGAAGACGACGACCAAGCGCAAGCCCTAGGCAAGCACCAGCCGCTCCGCGAGCTCGCCGATTCCTCGCGCGTTCTCCATCTGATCCAGCCAGCGCGGGGGCAGGCCCGCGACCCCTTCGCGCGCCCCCAGCAGGGCCCCGGCGACGGCTGCGTTGGTGTCGGTGTCGCCTCCTGCCTCCGCCAGGAAGATCAACGCTTCCTCGAGCGACGGCCGGTGCACCGCGCACCAGAACGCGATCTCCACGCAGTGCACCACGTACCCATACTCGCCGGCTCGGGCGATGGGCAGGTCGCGCTCCTCTTCCCAGGGGACGCGGCGCAGCGCCTCCATGAGCGGCCGTGGCGCCCCGTCCGCCAGCCGGTGTACCACTTCTTCCACGAAATGCGGGTTGCCGTGGAGTAGCTCGCGGGCCGCCAGGTTCACCGCCACGGCGCCCCACGTGCAACGCTCGTCGGCGTGCGTAATGGCGGCCTGCTGGGCGGAGACGCGGATCAGCTTGTCGAGGCTGTCGTGGTAGCGGAGGGCGACGGGGAGGCAGCGCATCACGGCCCCGTTGCTCGCCGCCGTCCGGGGATCGGCATCGCGGGCCAGCCGCCCGGCCTCGAACGGATCGGCCCCTCGTTCGATCTGCTTGAGCGCCCGCTGCGTGGTGAGGCCGATGCCCCGCCCGTCGACCCGCATCCACCTCGCCCACCGCTCCGCGACGTCGCGGGCGTCGAAGTCACCCCGCTCCACCAGCGACTCGGCGAGCAGCAGGGTCATAGCCGCGTCGTCGTCGAACGCAGATCCCCTGGGCGCGGGGGCGAGGTCGCGAACGCCGCCCGGAAACGCCGCGCGGATCGCCTGCGCGGTGCCGAGTCGCTCGGTGGGCACGCCGAGCTGGTTGCCCGCCACGAGACCGAGCAGCGCTCCGCGCGCGCGCGCGAGCAATTGGGGGTCGGGCCCCGCGCCACCCGCCATCAGTACGTCAGGACGACGACCCCGCTGCGCGGCGCGACCCGAGCCGCGAACCCCTGCCGATCGGTGTGAGGACCGGTGTAGGGATGCGCGGTGTTGTAGGCCGCGACGCCGGAGTTCGCATACAGCCGGTAGTAGCCGATGTGGGTGCGCACCGCGCCTTTCGGCACCACGCAGTTGCAGCGCCTCGCGGCCCCGGTGCCCGGATTCACTTCCAAGGTGATGTCGGACGGCGTGGTGTTGGTGATGAGCGGCGCGAAATAGCTCTGCCCGTCCAGCTCGGCCCCGATCGCCGCGACCCGGCGGCCCCGCACGCGGCGCGCGGGTGGCAGCGCCCCTTCCAGCGGCTCACCAATGGGCGGCGAGCCCGGGCGGATGAGCCGCCAGCGGAACTCGCCCCGCGTGCCCCGCGCGAGCGTCAGCCGCAGCGACGCCTGGGGGGCCACGGTGTCGAGCGGTGATCCATCCCGCAGGATCTCCACAGGCTCCACCAGACCGTTGTGCACCCACACGACCCCCGATCCAATCACTCCCGTCCGCCCCAGATACCACACCGCCCAGACGCCGAGCGCCAGCGCGACGGCGCCGAGCAGCCACCAGCCGAGGCGGCTCGGGGCGGGCCGGAGCTCGCCGGAGCGCCGCACCTGGCGCTCCACACTGGCCGCGCCGACGAGCTGCGTCGGGCCGGAGGCCCGGCCCGCCCGCAGCGCCGCGAGCACTTCGTCGCCCGTTTGGTAACGGTCCTCGGGTTTCTTGGCGAGGCACTTCACGATCACGTCCGAGAGCCAGCGCGGGATCCTGGCGTTCACGTCGCTCGCCACGGGCACGGGATCCGCGAGATGCTTGCCGACGATCTCCGCGCTCGACTTGCCGTCGTAGGGGGGCGTGCCGGTCACCATCTGGAACAGCATGGCGCCGAAGGCGTACAGGTCGCTGCGGCCGTCGAGGTCGCGCTGGCCCAACGCCTGTTCGGGACTCATGTACTGCACGGTGCCGACCGTGAAGCCCGTCGCCGTCTTGGAGTCTCCGGTGCCGGGGTCGAGTAGCTTGGCAATCCCGAAGTCGACGAGCAGCGCGCGCCCGGTCTTCGCCTCGAGCATCACGTTGTCCGGCTTGATGTCGCGATGGACCAGGCCCTGGGCGTGGGCATGAGCGAGCGCCTGCAGCACCGGCTCTGCCACCCTCACGGCATCGTCGGGAGTGAGCGGACCCCGGCGCCGCAGCGCGTCGGCCAGCGACTCCCCCTCGACGAACGGCATCACGTAGTACACCAGACCCTCGCCGTCCCCGGTGAAGTGGATCGGCAGGATGGCGGGGTGTTGGAGCCGCGCGAGGGCCTTCGCCTCCTGGCGGAACCGCGCCAGCATTCCCGGCGTCCAGGCGACCTCGGGGTGCAGGACCTTGCAAGCGAGGCGCCGGTCGAGGTCCGTGTCCCACAGCTCGTAGACCTCCGCGAACCCGCCGCGGCCCACCAGCCCCTTGACCTGATATTTCGGGCCGAGCGCGCGCGCCAAGCGGTCGGGTACGTGCTCGCCCGCGCGCGGGGGCGGAGGGGGAGGCGAGGCCGCCGCGCGCTCATTCGAGATCACGGTGGGGGACGGAGTGCCGCAGGCGGGACAAAATGCCGCCGCCGTGGGGATCTCGCCGCGGCACGAGGGGCAGGTGAGCTGGGTCGTCACGGCACCAAAGATTTGTGTTCGGAGGCAGCCGTGCAATGGTTAAGTTGTTGCGATGCTTCTCGTCCGCATCTTGCTCGGCCTGCTCCTCGGCTACGCGGTGCTGGTGCTCCTCGCCTGGGCGTTCCAGGAGCGCATCGCGTTCCCTGCGCCCCGAGGGGCCGTCCCGGACCCGCGACAGGTCGGTGCCGCGAACGGCGAGCGGATCGAGCTCATGATGCGAGACGGGACGAAGCTTGCGGGGTGGTATCTCACGCCGCGGGGGCCCGCTGGGGACCGTCCCGGCCCGCCCTGGCCCGCCCTGCTCTGGTTCTACGGCAACGGGGAGAACATCGCGTCCATCGGGGCCATCGTGCGCGACTTCCAGCCGCCGGGCGCGGCGCTGCTGGTGGTCGACTATCCGGGCTACGGAGGCAGCGGCGGGCGGGCGACCGAGGCGACCATGAACGAGGCGGCCGACTTAGCCTACGCCGCCGTCGCACGCCGCCCGGACGTGGACCGCGCGCGCATCTATGCCTACGGGCGCTCCCTCGGATCCGCCGTCGCCTCCCACGTCGCGGCGGGGAACGTGGTGGCCGGGCTCGTCCTCGAGTCCCCCTTCACGAACGCCCTGGACATCGCGCGCGAGCACTACGCACTGTTCCCGCGCTTCATCGTGCGGCTGCGGCTCGACAACCTCGCCAACCTGCGTCTGGTCCGCTGCCCCGTGCTGGTGTTCCACGGCACGGCCGACCGGCTCGCGCCCCTCGCCATGGGGCGCCGCGTCGCCGCGGCCGCAGCCGGGGGCCCGGCCGAGCTGGTCTTGATCCAGGGCGCCGGGCACAACGACACCTACGACCTCGGTGGGGAAGCTTACCGTCGCAAGCTGTGGCAGTTCGTGCTGGGAGGCGCGCCGGTCAGATGACGTTGACGGGAACGATCCGGTCGCGCCCCTGCTCGAAGCGCCGTTCGGCGTCGTCCAGCGTCCGCTGAACGGCGGCCTCGTCGGCGTCGCCGAACTTGGAGCTCGGCGCGAGGCGCCCGGTCAGCTTGCGCACCGCCACGAGGGCGCGGGTCACCTCACAGCGCTCGAGATCGGGGTCGGTGTGCCCCGTGACGAGCAGCTGCTCGAACAGCGGCAGGCTGCGCCGGTCGCACAGCACATAGAGGGACTCGAGGATCTTCGGCCCGAGGAAGCGCCGCAGCATCTCGTCCGCGCGAATCCGCTGGAACAGCTCGACCAGCAGGCCCGCCTGGCCCGGGTAGTAGCGCGCCGCCTCCACCGCCGCCGCGACGAACGCATGATGCGCGCCCGGCGTCGTGAGGTAGCGCTCGAACAGCGGCCACGCCCCTTGCGGATGACGCTCGGCGAGAGCGAGGAAGGCGAAGTAACGACGTGCCAGGGGTGCCCGCGTGTCGGCCACGATGGTCCGGAGCCCGGCAACGCCCCAGCGCGCCCCCACCAGCGCCGCCGCCGCCGCGTGCTGCCAGCGCTCGATCTCGGGGACGCGGAACGTGACGAGGTGCGGGTCGAGAAAGGCGCGACACCGCTCCAGCACGGCGAGCAGGCGACGGTCCACCTGCGCCAGGGCGCGCTCGAGCGCCGCCCCCGCTCCCCCCGCCCCCGTCGCCCGCCGCCCCAGCGCCACTGCCTCCCAGCCGACCTGGTCGAGGTCGCTCTCGCGCCAGACGCGCTCGAAGGCGACCGCGTCGGCGCTCGCGAGCAGCCGCTCGAGAGCGTCGGTGAAGCGGCAGAGACTGTGAATCGCTTCCATCGGACCTAAAAAGATCATCCACGTCGGTCTGGAAAACCAGGTGGAAACCGGGTGGAGAACCTGTGGAGCGCTGGGGATAACGTTGCGCTTCCTCCGTGTCCAGCTTAACCTTGCCGCGCGCCTGGCCGACACCAGTCATTCCGTTTCTCCTGCGGTACCTGGAGGGCTCCTGGGAAGAAGGCCAGTCCTGCTCGGCGCCGCGCTGTGGCTGGCGGCCTGCTCCCACGAAGCCGGTCCGATCGTCATCGGCGTCGCCGGCCCGTTCTCCCAGCCTCGAGGTGTGGCGATGCGGCAAGCCGCCGAGCTGGCGGCAGCCGAGATCAACGCCAAGGGGGGCGTGAAGGGTCGGCCCCTCAGGCTGCGGGTCGTCGACGATTCCGGCAGCGAGGACGCCGCCGTGCGCGTGGCCGAGGAGCTGTACCGGGACCCGGACGTGCTGGCGGTCGTGGGGCACCTGACGTCAGGCACGACCCTCGCGGCGGCGCGCGTGTACGGCGGCGGCGCGAACCCCGTTCCCGTGATCTCTCCGTCCGCGTCCAGTCCCGATCTCAGCGGGATCAATCCGTATTTCTTCCGGGTGTGTCCGAGCGACCTGTCCCACGGCCCGGAGCTCGCCCGCTTCGCCCGGCAATCGTTGGGAGCGAAGCGGGCGGGCGTCGTGTACATCAACAACGATTACGGCCGCGGGATCCGGAAGACGTTCGCGGGCGAGTTCACGCGACTCGGCGGCGTCGTCGTGGAAGCCGATCCCTACGTGCCAGCCACTGCCTCGCTCGAGCCCTACCTGTCGCGCATGCGGCGGGGCGGCACGGACGTGCTGGTGCTGGCGACGGAGCGGCCCGGGGCGGAGCTCGCCCTCCGTGAGATGCAGACACTCGGGCTGCGGTGGCCGGTGATCGGCGGCGACGCGCTCACCGGCATCGAAGCCGACGGGCCGCTCGCCGCAGGCGTGCACGTCTCCTCGGCGTACCTGCCCGACCGGCCGGACGAGCGCAACCGTGACTTCGTGGCCACCTACGCGCGCGCCTACCAGGGCCAGCGGCCCGACCACCGGGGCGCCGGGGCGTACGACATCGTGCGCCTGCTGGCGCTGGCGATCCGGGCGGGGGGGCCCGACCGAGACGCGATCCGCCACTACCTGGTAAAGGTGGGCCGCGGCAGGCCCGCGTTCGATGGCGTGACGGGGGCGATCGCGTTCGACGAGCGCGGGGACGTCGCCGGCAGGCCCGTGACGATCGGCGTCGTGCGGGACGGGCGGCTCGTCACGGAGCACGGGCGGTGAGGGCGGCGCCGCTCGACACGATCCGCTTCCGGATCCTGCTGGGGCTGTTCGGCCTGACGGCGGGCCTCGTCCTCACGGCCGCCTACGGTGCCGCGACGCTGCGAATGCTCCGCCGGTCCGTCGCCGCGGAGCTGGCGGCCTTGCGCGCCGCGAGCGAGGTGGGGAGCGGCCTCGTGAGCGCGGTGTTCGACGAGATCCGCGCGGCCGAGCTGTATCTCGCCACGCCCGGCACGACCGCGCGGGATCACTTCCAGGCCGCCGCGGACGACGCGTTCGACTACGAACGCCGGCTCGAGAACCTGGGCGGCCTGTCCAACGAGGACCGTCTCACGGTGATCCGCATCAAGCAATTGCAGGCGTCGATCCAGGTCGACTACGCCCTCGCGCACGCGCTCAAGGACCTGGGGCGTGATCGCGAGGCCCAGGCGGAGGCGGTCGCGGTGCGCGAGCCCACGGCCGAGCTCACCCGATTGGTGCGCGACCTCTCAGGCCGCCAGGCGGTGCGGGCCGCCCAGGCGGGCGACCGCCTGGCGGCCGCTTCGCGGCGGGGCGAGCGGATCCTCTGGCTTGTGCTGACGCTCTTGGTCGTGGCGGGCGGCGTGCTGTCGTTCTACACGCTGCGCTGGGTCGAGGGGCCGCTGGGCCGACTCGTCACGGCGGCCGAGCGGTTCGGGGCCGGGGACCTGCGGCCGGTCACGACCGGCCGGATGCCGCGGGAGTTTCGCGTGCTGGCGGACGCCTTGCAGCAGATGGGCGACCGGCTGCGCCGGATCGTGGGCGACGTGATCACGGAGTCCGACCGCATTGCCGGTTCGGCAGGCGACCTGTCGGCCGTGAGCGAGCAGCTGGCGGCGTCGGCGAGCGAGGTGTCCACGGCGATGGTCGACATCTCGGGGGGCGCCGAGGCGCAGCGGGCCGAGCTCGGGTCGATGGGCTCGAGCCTGGAGCAGCTGCGCACGGCCACGGGTCAGATGGCCGAGCTGGCCGAGCGCGCGGCCCAGCTGGGCGAGGAGATCCGCACCGTCGCCGACCGCCACCGCGGAGACGTGGCGGCGGCGGGGACGGCGCTGCTCGACGTGCGGGAAGTGGTGCAGACGACGTCCAAGCAGATCACCGAGCTGGCGGCGCAGAGCGCCGCGATCGACGACTTCGTCGATCTCATCAAGCGCATCTCCTCCCAGACGAACCTGCTCGCGCTCAACGCCGCCATCGAAGCGGCGCGCGCGGGCGAGCACGGCCGGGGGTTCGCCGTGGTCGCCGAGGAGGTACGGCAGCTCGCCGACGAGTCGGCCCGGGCGGCCGAGGCGGTCACCCGCACCACCACGGTCATCCGCGACCAGATGGAGGACGTGACGGCGACCATGGCGGCTGGCCAGGCCAAAGTCCGGGGCATCGAGTCGGTGGCGGAAGGCGCGGCGCGGGGGCTCGCCGAGATCGTGGCGGCGGTGGAGCAGGTGGAGCAGGCGGCGGAGAAGGTGCGGCGCGCGGCCCAGACGAACCGTGAGACCACCGAGCGGCTGCAGCAGCAGGCGGAGCAGGTGGCGGCGCGCTCCAGCGCGCACGCGGCCGGCGCGGAGCAGGTCACGGCCGCCACGGAGGAGCAGGGCGCCTCGACCGAAGAGATGGCGGCCGCCGCGGGCAACCTGCTGCAGGCGGCGGAAAAGCTGCGCGGGCTGGTGCGGGGGTTTCGGGTCTAGGGCCGCCAGTTCGGCTGGATGTCGATCACTGAGACGCCCGGGGCTGCGCCGCGCCCGACGAGGCGCCGGTCCTGGAAATAGGTGGCCGCCGTCGTCGTACCCGCAACCTTGTAGACGAGCAGCTGGACGAACGGGCCGTCCGGGCCGCCGCCCACGAGCACGATGTCTTTCCCATCCGGCGACCAATCGTAGCCGAGCGCGGCAGTGCTCAAGTCACACAGCCGTTCGTCGCTCACCTGCTGTTCCCCGGTCCCATCCGCGTTGACCCGCCAGTAGTCGATCGAACACCCGCCGGTGTTCCGCAGGAACACAATCTGCCGACCATCCGGCGAAAATACCGGCCGGCTGTCGGAATCCGTGGTCGGCCCCTTGGTCAGCTGCAGCAACCCGGTGCCGTCGCGATTGATCACGTACAGCCTCTGCACGAACCGCGGGTCCGTTGCCGAGAAGACCATCACGTCGCCCGCCGGGGACCAGTCGAGCTCGCTGATCTGCAGCACCCCGGCGCCAGCGTCGAGCGGATTCGGCGTGAGCTGCTGCAACCCTGTGCCATCGACGTTTGCCGTGTAGATCGCACTGGTTGTCTGCAGCAGCAGCGGGGGGATGAGACTATCGCGCGCAAACGCCAAGCGGTCCGGATTGCGCGGGTCCCACGCGAACGACCCGGAGCCCGTGAGCCGTGTCGGCACCACGTCGCTGAGCACGATCCGTGGGACCTGGGACAGTAAGGCGATCGCGCCGGTAGCGTCGAGGATCACGCACACGTGCTGGTTGGAGGAACCATCCCCGCACTCATACCCGAGGTGCAGACCGTTCGGGCTCCAGCGCGGGCGGTAAGCGCCGTTCACGGCGTCGCCCGCCACGAATGCGTCGGTATCTCCTGCCCACCGGGCAACCCAAAGCTGTTGCGGCTGCGGGAGCGGACCTGACGGCTGGAACGTGTACGCCACTCGCTGCCGGTCCGGAGACCACCGGGGGTTCACGGCACCGAACGCCCCGTTGCCGCTGATGGGGAACCGCCCCGTGCCATCGGTGTTTGCGCAGAACAGGCCGCTCGACTGCCCGCTCGCGGAATCGCCAGCGAACAGCACCGCTGCCTGCGTTACGGGTGCGTTGATTGCCAGACGCAGCGTGTCCGTCGAGCCGGGGATGGACGCCGCGACGCGTGCGGGACCACACGAGGTGCCGGAGAGCGCGGTCAAGCCGGGTCCGCTCGTGAGCGCCACCAGGGCGGGCGTGACGTTCGTGAGCCGGACGGGGACGTTCGGCACAGGAACGCCGAGCAAGTCCACCGACACCGTCGGCGTCACGGACTCGCTCAGCTTCAGAGTGAGGTTTTGCGGGCCGAGGGTCACGCGGCACCCCGCGCCCAGTTGACAGGGGCCAACGTAGATCACCGACACAGCCACGGGCGGGATCGGGATCCCTCCCGTGACCGCGACCGTGTCGATCCCCGAATACAGCACCGTCCCGTCCGACGTGCGGATCCCCTCGAGCGACACTTCGAACAGCGTCGGAGAGCTCCCGACGACGTGGACGGGCACGGTCACCTGGGCGTTCCCCGCGGCGTCCACGCCGACGCTCGTGTCTGCGACCAACCTTCGGGCCGGGAGCTCCGTCACGATCACCCGCAGCCGGTCGAGATCGCCCAGGAGCACATCTCCGGCCGGAACCGTCGCCTGCGACCCGGGGAACACCGGGACGATCGCGAGACTGGGCCGCCCCAGGCGCGGCCCGGCCCAGTCCGCGCAGGCGACCGCGCTACCCAGGGCGAGCAACACGGCCAGCCGCCGCATCACCGGCTCCACTCGAGGAGCACCACCGCGCGCGGGCCGACCAGCGACACCGAGCCGCCATTCTGGGCCAGGCGGCCGAGCGCCACCTGGCCCTGGAACAGGAGGGCGACCGCGCCGCTCGCACGGTAGCGCACGTCCACCCCCGGCCGCGCGAGCCACCCCAGGAGCTCGAGGCTCCCCGTGCTCGGCCCTGCGAGCTCATGACGGAACTCCAGGTTCGGCGCGAAATCCAGCGTGGGTGACAGCGGGCGCTCCAGCCGAACCCCGAGCGCGAGCACGTTGCCGCGGGGCACTTGGATCGCGTTCTGGTTCGTCGAGTTGTAGGCGCGCGCCCGAAAGCGGCGCATGTTGTAGGCGTAGACCGAAAGGCTACTTCGGCCCGCCGGCAGGTTGAGACTCGTGTATACGAGGACCCGGTCGCCGCTGACGCTGCGCGACCCGCCGCCCAGCGTGTCGGCCCCGCTCGCACTGTAGACCACGGCGCCGCGGAAGTATCCGCCGCCCCCCACCGGGCCTTCGAGCCCGAGCCGCACGCGCCCTTCGCCGCCAGGCTCGAGCTCCCCGCTCCCCGCTACCGGCGCATACGTGGCATGGTAGCGGTAGCTCGCACCGGCGCCGCCAGCCCACCGCTCCCCCAGCTTGAACGCGGTCGCGAATCCCCCCGTCACTCCGCCGCCTGCACCGAATGTCGGCGTGGTGAAGGCGAGCAGATCGGTCGCGAGGGCGCTGAGGAGTGGCACCGTTGAGTCCGAGACCGTCCCCTTGCCCGTGGGTAGCGTGCCCACCATCGTGAGCACGAGGTGCCCAGAGACGGCGGCCCAAGACAGGCGCACGTCGGTGTCGGTGAAGCCGGACGCCTCAAGCGTGCCGCTCGTCGTCGCTCCGGAGGCCTGGGCGTAGGCCGACGCCAGATCCACCGTGATCCGCGATCCCAGCCGCTGGGAGAGCGTGACCGGCACGGTCCACTCGGTCACGTGATGGAAGGCGAACCCGGACCCGAAATAGTAGCCGTCGAACACGGCGCCGCTGCGCGCGACAGAGCCGAAGCCACCGGCGGGCCCCTGCGCCGCGAGCCGCGTCCCCGCGACCAGCAGGAGGGCGATCCTCAAGGCGGCCGCCGGAAGATGATCGTGATGCCGTTCACCACCGAAATGATCGACGGGAGCCCCTGACTCTCCGGCGCAAGATGGCGGTCGATGGTCGTCGTGCCGGACGTGGCACTGCCCACCTGGGCGATGACGTCGCCCGTCGTGGGGGCGATTTCCAGCGTCGCTGCGGAAAGCGCGTCCCTGGTCGCCGGCTCGGAGGGTGCAGTCACCTGCTCGACCGCTTGCACGACAGTCACGATCTCGCCGCCGCCCGCCTGCTGCACGACCGGCGTCGCCACCGCCGCCTCCTGGCCCTGCTGCGCGGCCTGGAAGCCCGGGTCGGCCCGCACCGCCTCTCCGAAATTCCGCGCGGCGGCGGCGTAGTCCCCGCGATCCATCGCGTCGAGGCCCCGGCTGTAGGCGAGGAACGCCGCGAGGCTCTTCGTGCCCTGGGCGAGGATCCGCTGGCGCTCCGCCTCGGTCAGCCGGATACCGAGCTGGTCGCTCAGGTTGAACACGAGCTGCTTCTCCAGGTCGAGCAGTCCCTTGAAGGGGCCCGTGACCTGGCCCACGGGGCGCACGACTCCCGCACCGCTCACCACCGTGGCTGCAAGCCGCACGGGCTGGTTCGTCGCTATCGTCCCTACCCCCTGCACCAGGCGCTCCGCCCGCAGCAGCCGGCCCACGCGCGCCGCGGTGACGGGGTCCACGCGCTGGCTCTCGGCGAGCTTCAGCTCGTCGAGCACCGCGCCGATTTGCAACCGCTCGAGCAGTCGCAGGGTCCGGATCAGGGCCAGGTCCGTCGTGAGCAGCTCGGCGAGGCCGCGCGACAGCGGCTGGAAGCTCGAATCGCCGGCGATCACGAGCGGCAGGACGGCGAGGGTCGCGGGCTCGGGCGGCTGCTGCGCCAGCTCCGTCTCGCGGGCCAGCGCCTGGCGCGCCGTCTGCTCGGCGCCGGCGCGCAAGGCGAGCTCCGCCCGCGCCCGCAGCGCCGCCACACCCCGGGCCCCGCGGTGTGCGTTCGCGAAGTCGCGATAGGTCGCGACGGCGAGATCGTAGCGGCCGGCCTGCTCCTGGCAGCCGCCGATGATCAGCGGTCCGAGCGCGTTGTCGGGCGCGAGCAGCTCGCCCGCCCGCGCGACGACGATAGCGGTGTCATACCGCTCGGCCGCGGCGAGCGCGGCCGCCAAGCGGAACCGGACGTCTGCGTTAGTGGGCTCTTGCTGCGTGCGGGCGATCAGCGCGGGGATGTCGGCGGGGCTGACGGCGGTCGGGCGGGGGGCGCGGGCACAGCCCCCGGCCACAGCCAAGAGCAGCAGCACCCACCGCCTGATGCGATTGGAACGACGACCGTCCAACTTTGGGGTCCCGCACGAAAGAAGTAAGGGGCTCAGCGCCGGGCTTTTCTCTTCGTCGACTTCTTGGTCGCCTTCGGCTTGGCCGGCTTGCGCTTGCCTTTAAGCGCCACGCTCACCTCGGCGAGGACGCGATCGCCCTCCTCCTGGCCGACGAGGCCGCGGCGCACGGCATAGCGCACCAGCTCCTCGGCATCCTCCACGGCGAACTCGCCGATTCCGGCCGCGGCACGGATCGCCTTGACCAGCGCGTCCGCGACCGGACTCCGCAGCACGCTGGCGATGCCGGGAAGAGCCTCGAGCAGCGAAGAGAGCTGCGACCCGCCGAGCTCGGCTGGCATCGAACACGCTGCTCCAGCGCTGAAGGTCGCGGCAAGCTACAACCCCCCCTCCGGAGCGTCAAGGATTTTGGCGCCCGGCGCGGGCCCGCAGGGCTTCTCTGAGGGCGGCGGGTGGCGACCGGCGGGAGATGACGAGCTCGGAATGGGAAAGCAGCTCGCCCAGGACGGCACGGGTGCGCGGATCGAGCGGCATCTCGAAATGGAGATCGAGCTGGTACTCGGCGCCGCCCGTGCCCAGGCCCGTCAGCATGAACCCCTGGCGCTCGGGCCGCACCGCGTCGACTTCGACCACGGCGAGCGGCTGGAACTCGGAACGCTCCATGGGCAACCTCCTGTTTTCGTGAGAGATACGCCGCTGCCGGGGGGTGTCAAGCCTTCCAGGGGTGACTACATTTCCGAGCGGAGGTACCGAAAAGCAGTGGGGCGACGCGGTATTAAAGAATACCGGGCGCCGGAAGCCCTGGCGCTCATCGCAGCCGACCGGGAGCACGCCAACCTGGTGTGCCCCTCGTGCGGCACCCGCTCGATTCAGCGCGTGCCCCGGCGCCGCTCGCACGGGGGGGCACCGCTCGTCTCGGAGCGGGTGACCCTGTCGTGCCAGACGTGCGGTCGCCACGCCTCGTACATCGAGCGCGGCGGCGCCGAGCCGCCCCGCGATTCGACGATGGACCCGCATCCGCTCGCCAGCCGCAAGTGATCGCAACAGGCTCTCTGCAAGGAGGGTTGATCGCCAGTGGCTGGTGACGCCATTCAGATGATGGGGACCGTGACGGAGGTCCTCCCCAACACGACGTTCCGGGTGAAGCTCGAGAACGGGCACCAGGTGCTGGCCTACGTGAGCGGCAAGATGCGCAAGAACTACATCCGCATCCTGCAGGGAGATCGGGTGGCGGTGGACCTCTCCCCTTACGACCTGACCAGAGGTAGGATCACGTACCGATACAAGTGAGCCAAAGACGTTACTAAAGAGGCGTCGCAACGAGACGTCGCGTGAAAACGTAAGAGGCCGAGATCGCTCTCGGCCTCTTGACGCATCTGCGCGACGTTTTCGCGTGACGTCTCTACGAGACGCTCTCGCTTGGCGTCTTTATGCCCTTAGAAGAACAGCATGAACCCGCCGGAGACGTCGACCTGCTTAGGCTTGGCACCCTTAGTGCTCGCCTCTTGCGTCCCCTCGAACACCAGTTTCAGCGACTTCGTCCACTGGTGGTAGATGCCGCCGGTGTACGAATACACGTTCGACAGCGAGCGGTTTGTGCCGTCGCCAGCGGGCGCAGCGGTATTGTTGAACTTCAATCGGCTGAAGCCCCAGCTCGCGCCCACGCTGGTCTTGCCCTTGTTGGCGTGGTACATCACCTGGGCGTAGCCACCGTCGGAGGTGCGCAGCTCGGTGCCTGTCCCGGCTCCCGCGACCTCGTTACCGGAGAACATCAGCCCGGTGCCGAGACCCTTGCCGATATAGCCGGACACGACCACCGTCAGGTCGGAGATGTCGACCTTCACGCCCGCAGTACCGCCGAAGGAACTGATCGAGGTGCCGCCAGTCGGAGCGCTCTTGGTGCTCTGCCACAGACCACCGGCCCACACCATGTACTTCGTGCTGCCGGACTTCTGGTTGTAGGTGACCTCGGCCTCGACGCGCGGGATCGACGTGAAGGTGTAGGTGCCGCTCCCGAGCGTGCTAGGCTGGAAGATACCGATGGAAATCTGCGCCGGCGTCCCACCCTTGGTGCTGTAGGTAACCTGGGCGTTGAAGTTCGGATAAATGTAGCCATACCCAATCCGGCCCGCTGTGGTGCCGCCGCCCTGGCCGCCGCCGATGCCAACGGCGCCGACGCCGAACAGGGTCATATCTTGCACGATGTTCTGGCGGCCGAACAGCCCGAGCTCGCGGCCCGCGAGAATCTGCGACCCGTCCTTGAACCCGATCGTCAGGTAGACCTGGCGCATGTCGATCTGGGCGCCCGCCTGCGTACCGTTACCGAAGTTGTCGTGAACGCCGGCGTTTTGGATCTGGGGCGCGAAGCCGAAGTGGACGCCGAGGTTCATGCCGGCTTCCTTGCCGCGCGCCTCGAACGTGGCGAAGGTGGGGAGCAGCCCGGTCCGGATGCTGCTGTTCGACGCATCTCCCGCAGCCGTGTTCTGCTTCGTGAACACCCAGAAGACGTTCACGTTGCCGGCGAACGTGAACGACCACCCGTTGGACATCTGCATCGTGAGCTGAGCGTTGGCCGCCGCGGGCCAGAGCAGCGCCACGGCCACCAACAACAGCGTGAGACGCTTCATACGAGATTCCCTCCTTGGGAGTTTACCTGCTCACATCCTACCGCTCGTGCGTTGCGAGGCGCCGGTTGAGCTCCCACAGCGCCAGGTACAGCCGAGTGGGCCTGTGGTTCTCCCACCAGTAATACTCGTCGAGCTGCGTCACGTACACTGTGTGACCGAAAGGAAAGCGGAGCCCACCTCCTCTTGAGAGCGAGTCGATCACCCTGCCCAACGCCGCCGGGCCCTCCGCACCAGCCCGTCCGGCATCCGCCAGCGCACCTGCCGCGAGGAACCCCATTACGTAGGCGCGCTTCTCCGCGGGGGTGAACCCCCGCCAATCACGGCCATCGTAGGCCGCCCAGCCCCGCTCCTGCTCCTGCTCCTGGCCGGCCGTGTAGCGGCCGGCCGCCAACCCCAGCACCGCGAGCCCTACCGCAGCCGCAAGTCGCCCACCCATGTTAGGATTTACCGGCCGGAGCGGCCGTTAGGAAGGGCGCGGGGGCAGTCCCCGAAACCTTGAGGCGGACCCACATACCGGCCGCCCCATGGCCCGGAACCCCGCAGAATATTAGGAAGGACCCCACCCTATCCGCAACAAACCGCATACCGTCCTCCCCCAGCGGGGAGAGCCCCTGCGCCAGCGGGACCGTGAAAGCCCCGTCAAATGCAGGCGGAACGGGCTGTGTTGGGACGGGTTTGGTCTCCGGGATCACCTCGGCGGAATGGGGCAACATGCCGTCGTGATTCGTGACCCGGATCGCCACCGTCCAGTCTTTGGGAACCGTCAGGGTCAGCCCGCCGTCCCGGAATCCGTTGAAATTGAGCGCCCCATTGAGACCCGTCAGGCCCGCGATGAGGTGGAAGTTCACGGTCTTGGTGGCGGCATCGTAGGACAGCCAAGCCGGATCGATCTCGCCGGACTCGATCACCCGGGGCTCCTCCACCGGCGCTTTCGCCGCGGCGGCCGCTCCCGTGCCCTTGGAACACCCCCCGACCCCGACCAGCAGGACCAGCGCCACCGCTAGCTCCTTCATGACAAACGGTCGCATTGCACTCACTCCCGAAACGCTTCCCCCGGGCGATGTCGCCCGGGGGAAGTCTGCAGGGCGACCTGCTGCGGCCGTCAGGATCCGGCCTTCGGCATGCCGAACACGAACACCGCGTCACCCAGCGGGAACTTGAGCTGGAAGTTGCCCCCCGCTGCCACGGCGACGAACTGCTCACCGTCCACGGAGAACACGGACGGGGCGGCGTTGACGCCGGCGCCGCACTGGAACTGCCACAGCACCTTGCCGGTCTTGGCATCGTACGCCTTGAACCAGCCGTTGCCCTCGCCTGTGAAGACGAGACCGCCCGCGGTCGCGGTCGCGCCGCCCATCATCGGCTGCTCGGTCTTCACCTGCCACACCTTCTTCCCGGTGGCGAGATCGATCGCCGTCACGTTGCCCCACTGCCCTTCGCCCGCGATCGCTACGAAGGCGCTCCCCAGCCATAGCCGGGCCTTCTCATAGGGGGCGTAGTGGGTGATGTAGTTCATCGGCTGGTGCAGGCCCACCGTGTAGGCGTAGGCCAGGTCCGGATGAACCGCGATGGGCGACCACTCTTCGCCGCCGTTCGCGCCCGGCAACATGCGCACGCCCTTGGCCGTCGGCTGGGCGAACATGTTCTCCTGCGGCACGAACGCCTCGCTCTTGCGGATCAGCTTCCCGGTCCCCGCGTCGAGGACGTACACCCAGCCTGTCTTGCCCGCTTCGACGACCGCCTTCGTGCCGCCCACCATCGCGATCACCGGTGGGCTCACGGCGTCGAGGTCCCACACGTCGTGCGGCACCTCCTGGTAGCCCCACTTGAACTTCCCGTTGGTGGCGTCGATGGCCACGACGCTCTCGGTCCAGAGATTGTCCCCGGGACGGATCGAGCCGTCGAGGTCAGGCGACGGGTTGCCGATCGCGACGAAGAGGGTCTTCGTATCGGCATCGTAGGCCGGCGTCATCCACATCGAGCCGCCGCCCGTCTTCCAGGCGTCTTTGTGCTTCGCGGAGTCGGCCTTCTCCGTCGCGATGTCGCGGTGCAGGTCCTCGCCCTCCCACGTCGTCTTGGACCACTTGCCCCACCACCCGCCCTCCTCGGGCGCGGGTAGCGTGTACCAGGTCCATGCGAGCTGGCCGTTCGCGGCGTTGTAGGCCTTCACAAAGCCGCGGATGCCGTACTCCGCTCCGGAGGTCCCGATGATCACCTTGTCGCCGATCACGAGGGGGGCCATCGTCTCGGTGTAGCCGAACGCGGGATCACCGACCTGCGTCGCCCACTTCTCCTTGCCGGTCTGCTGGTCGAGCGCGATGAGCTGCCCATCGAGGGTCCCCAGGAAGAGGGCCCCGTTCGCCACCGCGACGCCGCGATTGTTCGGGCCGCAGCAGGCGACGCCGAAGGAGTTCTGGCCGGTCTTGTGCGTGTAGCGCCACAACATCTTGCCGCCCTGCCGCAGGTCGTAGGCCATCACGTCGTTGGTCGGCGTCACGGGCGTCGTCACGTACATGATCCCGTTGACCACCACGGGCGTCGTCTCGAAGCTGCCGAGCTTCTCCGTGCCCGTCTGCAGCACCATGCGGGGCACCAGGTTCTTCACGTTCGACGCGTTGATCGCGCTGAGCCGATCTAAGCGGTTATTCCAGTAGTTGTGGCCGTACATGAGCCAGTCGCCACTCGAAGCGGCCTTCTGCAGCATGTCTCCCGTCACCATGGTGTTCGGCGACGGCCCCATCTTCATCCCACCGCCGGCCATCCCGCCCCCGCCCCCGCCCCCCCCGCCCCCGCCCCCAGGCGAGCACGCCGTCGCCGCGACCAGCGTCACCACCGCTGCGGCCGCGTACCATCGAGCCCAGTGCCTCATACCCACCTCCGTTGAAGGTCGAACTGCGGTGCGTCCAGCGTGTCGCAGATGAGATAACCCGAAGAACGGGTCGCCGCTAGCGATGGGTTTTAATTGCCCGGCGGAAGCTCGTCAAGCGGCGGGTGGGGCCCTACGAGGGCCGTCGAAACAGCCGGTTCCAGCGAATGCGTAGCGGGTCCGTGGCGACGCTCATGTAGATGAAGAGCGGCCGTCCCACGATGTGGTTGCGCGGCAGAAAGCCCCAGAAGCGGCTGTCGTAGGATTCGTCGCGGTTGTCGCCCATCACGAAGTAGTGCGCCGCAGGGACGACGATCGGCCCCCAATCGTGCGTGGTGGGACGGTAGGACGCCGCATCGCGGCCGACGTAGCTCGGCAGCTGCCACGCCCGGATCTGCCGCAGCCGGAACTCGTCCTCGCGCACCATCAGTCCTACGAGATGCAGCGCGTACGGCTCGTCGAGGCGCCGTCCGTTCCGGTATACCGTGTCGCGCGCCATGCGCAGCGTGTCGCCCGGCGCGCCGATGACCCGCTTCACGATGTTGAGGTTGGGCGTCGAGTCCTCGACCGATCGGAACACCACGATGCCGTCGCGGCGCGGCTCGTCGTAGCCGGGCAGAGGCAGCAGCCGCACGCCCGTGAGCGGGATCTCGAGCTCGCCGCCATACACCGCCTTGTTCACGAACAGGAAGTCCCCCACGAGCAGCGTGTTCTCCATGCTCGCCGAGGGAATGCGGAACGCCTCGATCAGATAGGAGCGGAGCACGATCCAGATCACCACCGCCGCCGCGAGCGACTTGGCCCACCCAATCAGCTCTTCCCGCAGGCGCTGCCGCGGCGCCGACCCCGGGGCGGGAGTGGCGCTCGGCGCCGGGCTGGGGACGCGCTCCTCGCGGCGCGGCTCGACCTTGCTCATAGGACCCGCAATCTAATTCGTTGCGCCCACTCCGCACTGCGAAGTCCGCGCTCCGCATTAGATTTTCTCCATGACCGAGCAGCCGCGACGCTCCCGGCCGCCTCTGATGGACGCCCTCGGCAAGCTGTGCACCGAGGGAAAGGAGGCCGCCGACTACCTGTGGCAGGTCCCCAAGGACGAGGCCATGCGGCAGAAGATCCTCGACCTGCTCGAGCAGATCGCCGTGGAGAGCGCCAAACAGGGCCGCAAGGAGATGCCGCGGATCTGCGAGGAGCTGAAGACGGCCGCGCAGGCGAGCGCGAGCCCGCAGCAGGTGGACATCCTCGTCAACGGCTTCGACCGCCTGGTGCACCTGTGGCAGGCGGCCAAGTCGGGGCTGCTGTGACCGGGCGCATGCGCGAGGCCCCCGCCCCCCCGGCCCGCCACACCGATCTCGAGCAGCTCTGCATCAACACCGTCCGCACCCTCGCCATGGACGCGGTGCAGCAGGCGGACTCCGGCCATGCCGGGACGGCCATGGCGCTCGCGCCGCTCGCCTGGGTGTTGTGGCAAAAGCACCTGCGCCACAACCCCGCGAACCCCGACTGGCCGGACCGCGACCGGTTCGTCCTGTCCTGTGGTCACGCGTGCGTGCTGCTGTACAGCGCGCTCTACCTCACGGGCTACGACCTGACCCTCGACGACCTCAAGCAATTCCGGCAGTGGGGCAGCCGGACGCCCGGGCATTCCGAGTACGGCTTGACGCCGGGGGTCGAGGCCACGACGGGACCCCTGGGGCAGGGCGTCGGCAACGCGGTAGGGATGGCGATCGCCGAGGCGCAGCTCGCCGCGCTGTTCAACCGCCCGGGCCATGCGGTCGTGGACCACTACACCTTCTTCCTCGCGTCCGACGGCGACCTGATGGAGGGCATCTCCCACGAGGCGTGCTCGCTCGCCGGGCACCTGAAGCTCGGCAAGCTGATCGGGATCTACGACGACAACCACATCACGATCGACGGCGACACGAGCCTCGCCTTCTCGGACGACACGGCGAAGCGCTTCGAGGCCTACGGCTGGCACGTGCAGCGAGTCGCGGACGGGAACGACCTGTCGGCGCTCGACGCCGCGCTTGCCGCCGCGCGCCGCACGACCGAGCGGCCGTCGCTCGTGATCGTGCGCACGCACATCGCCTTCGGCAGCCCGGGCAAGCAGGACACGGCTGAGGCCCACGGTGCGCCGCTCGGCGCTGACGAGGTCAAGCGCACGAAACAGCACCTGGGGTGGCCCTCACTGGAGCCCTTCCATGTGCCGGCGGAGTCGCTCGCGCAGTGGCGTCGAGCCCAAGAGCGTGGCGCGGGATTCGAGGCCGAGTGGCGCAAGCGGTGGGACGCCTACCGCACGGCCCACCGCGATCTCGCGGCGGAGCTGGAACGGCGGCTCTCAGGTCGCCTCCCGGACCGCTGGGACGCCGACCTTCCGGCCTTCAGGCCGCAGGACGGCGCGTCCGCGACGCGCGCCGCCTCGGGCAAGGTGCTGAACGCCATCGCACCGCGGCTGCCGGAGCTGATCGGCGGCTCGGCGGACCTCACGGGCTCGAACAACACCCAGCTCAAGGACTCCGGCGACTTCGCGGCGGGCCGCTACGACCAGCGCAACCTCCACTTCGGCGTGCGCGAGCACGCGATGGCGGCGGCGCTGAACGGCATCGCACTGCACAGGGGGTTCATCCCCTACGGCGGCACATTCCTGATCTTCTCCGATTACATGCGGCCGGCGATCCGGCTCGCGGCGCTCACCCACCTGAAACCGATCTACGTGTTCACACACGACTCGATCGGCCTCGGCGAGGACGGCCCCACGCACCAGCCGATCGAGCACCTGGCGGCGCTGCGCGCGATGCCCAACCTGACCGTGATTCGGCCGGCCGACGCGACGGAGGCAGTCGAGGCGTGGCGCGCGGTGATCCTGCACCGCCAAGGCCCCGTCGCGCTCGTGCTCACGCGCCAGAAAGTGCCCGTGATCGACCGCGCGAAATACGCACCAGCGAACGGGCTGCGCCTCGGTGGCTACGTGCTGGCCGACGCGCCGGGCGGAAAGCCGGACATCGTTCTCATGGCTACGGGTTCCGAGGTAGAGCTGATTCTCGCTGCTTACGAACGGCTAAAGGCCAACGGCCAAAAGCCAAGAGCCGTCTCGATGCCGTGTCTCGAGTACTTCGCGGCGCAGCCGCAGGAGTACCGGGACGCCGTGCTCCCCCCGTCGGTGCCGCTGCGCATCGCCGTCGAGGCCGCGGCACCCCAGTCGTGGTACCGCTGGGTGGGCGATAAGGGCGTGGTGTTAGGGATCGAGCGTTTCGGGGCATCCGCGCCCTACCAGCGGATCTATCAGGAGCTGGGACTGACTGCCGAGAACGTGGTGCGAAGGGCGAAGCAGCTATTAGCCTAACCTTCTAACCACTTCTCTCGCAGCCTCTCTCCCCGACCTGACGCACGCCGACACGCCCGCCCCGTCGCAGCCCGCCCCGGCAATCGCGATAGGGGCGAGGCGCGCGAGGCGCTCTCGCACGCGGGCGACCCGCGCGGCGTGGTGCGCCTCGTAGCGGGGGAGGCCCCGCGGCCAGCGAAACGCGCGCGTCCAGAGCGGCGCGCCGGCGATCCCGAGGAGCGACGCGAGCTCGGCGTGCGCCAGGACCCCCGGCTCGTCATCCGACGGCGCGATGAACGCGCGCAGCAGCACGTGCCCCGCCGGCGCGCGGCCCGAGTATTTCGCCGATGCGTAGGTGCAGGCCCTGACCACGCCCGGCGCCGTCGCAGCCGCCACGAATCCGGTCCCCTCGAGCGGCCTCCCCAGCTGGTCGCCGCGATACGCGAGCGATACGGCCACGCTCGGCTGGTACACCACCTCTCCCAGCGCGCGCGCGGGCGATACGCCGAGGGTGGCCAGCAGGCGGGCGGCGGCGAACGCCGGCAGTGCGAGGATCACGCCGTCCGCGTCCACTGCCGATCCCCCGGTCAACGCCAGGCGGTAGCCCCGTGCAGACGGACCGATCCCCGTGACGCCGGCTGCCGTCCGCGTCGCGCGTCCCAGTCGCGCGACCAGCGCCTCCACAATCACGGCCATCCCGCCGTCGAAGCTGCGAAACCCCGCGCCCAGGTCTTCCCCGCGAGCCTCGATCCCGAGCAGCGCCGCCGCTCTCCCCTCGGCGAGCGCCTCGAATCGGCTTCCCGTCCACACCTTCGCGCCCCGCGCCAGCTGATCCACCAACCGGTCGCCGATGCCGAGCTCGCACGCGAGCGCGGGCAGATCGGGCGCCGCCGCGAGGAACCCGTCCGGGCCCCCTTCCACGACGAATCCGTCCCGCCGCTCGGTCACGATCACGCCCCCGGGCCGCCGCTCGCTCTCGAGCACCGTCACGGCCACGCCCGCCTGCTCGAGCCCCCAGGCCGCGGCGAGGCCCGCGATCCCGGCGCCGACGACGGCAACGGTCGTCACCGCCGTCACCGCCATCCGCGGTCGGACGCGGCACGGCGCGCGAGGTCCGCGAGGCACGCGATGAGGAGGGGATCGTCGTTCAGGGAAGCCGTGCGCTCGAGGCGCATGCCCAGCCGCGCGGCCAGCGCTCGGTACTCCACGTCCACGTCGTACAGGATCTCGACGTGGTCGCACACGAAGCCGATCGGCGCGATGAGCGCCTCGCGGCCACCCTCGGCCGCGAGCGCCCGCAGCACCTCGCCCGCGTCCGGGCCCAGCCAGGGCTCGGGCGTCGCCCCGGCGCTCTGGAAGGCCAGGTGCCAGCGCGCGAGCGCGAGGCGCTCGACCACGGCGGCGACGCTCGCGCGAAACTCGTCCGGATAGGGATCGCCGTTCGCCAGGATGCGCTGCGGCAGGCTGTGGGCGGTGAAGATCACCGGCACGCCGGCGGGATCGGGAAACCGCGCCAGCGCGTCGCGCAGGCGCGCCGCCACCGCGTCGAGGAACAGGGGGTGGTCGCCCCAACGCCGCACCACCCCGACGTCGAGCCGCCCGGCCGCCGCCTCCGCGAGCTTCCGCTCGTACGCCCCGACGCTCATGGCGGAGTAATGCGGTGCCAGCGCGATGGCGACGAGGCGCTGGCGGCCGTCCGCCACGATCCGCGCGACCGTCTCGGCGATGTAGGGATGCCAGTGCCGCATCCCGACGTACACGGGCAGCTCCGCCCCCAGTGCGCGACGCAAGGCCGCGGCCTGGGCCTCCGTCAGCCGGCGGATGGGCGAGCCGCCGCCGATGCGCGCGTAGCGGCCCCGGATCTCCTCCACGAGCTCCGGGCTCGTGGGGCGCCCGCCGCGCACGTCCAGCAGGTAGGGCTCGACCTCGTCGAGGTTGCCCGGCCCCCCGTAAGCCATCAGCAGGACGGCGCAGCGCTCAGCAGCCATGCACCAGCTCGACGACCGTCTGTGCGGCCTCGACCGGCGTCTCGGGAAGCACGCCGTGCCCGAGATTGAAGATGTGTCCGGGCCTCCGCCCGGCACGCGCCAGGACGTCGCGCACCCGCTCGGCGAGCGCAGCGCTGGGCGCCAGCAGGGCCGCGGGGTCGAGGTTCCCCTGGATCGCCCGCGCGCCGATCCGGCGCCACGCCTCGTCGAGCGGGATGCGCCAGTCCACGCCGATGACGTCGCCGCCCGCTGCGGCGAAGTCCTCGAGGAACGTCGCCGTGTCGGTGCCGAAGTGGATCACCGGAACGCCCGCCGCCCCGGCGAGCTCGAGCGCGCGGCGGCTGTGCGGCAGCACGTACTCGCGGTAGTCGGCGGGCGAGAGGCATCCCACCCAGCTGTCGAACAGCTGCAGCGCCCTCGCGCCCGCGCCGGCCTGCGCGGCGAGGTAGCGGCCCACGAGCTCCGCCAGCCGGTCGAGCAGCGCGTGCCAGGCCGCAGGCTCGCCGTGCATGAAGCCTTTGGTGCGGGCGAAGCTGCGGGACGCGCCGCCTTCGATGGCGTAGCTCGCGAGCGTGAACGGAGCGCCCGCGAACCCGATCAGCGGCACGCCCGGCGGCAGGGCGCGCGCCGCGAGCCGCACCGCCTCGAGCACGTAGGAGAGCTCCCGCTCCGGGTCCACGCGGGGCAGGGCGGCGACCCGAGCGGCGTCACGGATCGGGTGCGCGATGTGGGGCCCTTCGCCCGCAGTGAAGGACAGACCCAGCCCGAGGGGCTCGAACGGCAGCAAGATGTCGGCGAAGATGATCGCCGCGTCGACTTTCAGCCGCTCGACGGGCAGGAGGGTGACTTGCGCCGCCAGCTCCGGCTGGTGGCACAACTCGAGCAGGTCGTGCTTCGCCCGCAGCGCACGATACTGCGGCAGGAAACGACCCGCCTGCCGCATGAACCACACCGGCGTCCGGTCGGTGGGCTCGCGGCGGCAAGCCTTCAGGAAGCGACTGTCGTCAGGAGCGGGGGGCAACGGTCGGCTCGCGCGCCCCGGCCGGCCCGATGAGGACCGTGTCGCCTTCGAGCTTGACCTGGTAAGTCGGCACCGGCAGCGACGGCGGGCCGGCGAGCACCTGCCCGGTCTCGAGGGCGAACACGCCTTCGTGCCAGGGGCAGGTCACGGCGCACTTGGCCGGGTCCACGGTCCCCTCGGAGAGGCTCCCGCGGGCGTGGGTGCAGCGGTTCGAGATGGCGTAGATCGAGCCGTTCACGTTGAAGAGCGCGACCGCCTCGCCCGCGGCGTACACGCGCTTGCCGCTGCCGGGCGGGAGCTCGGCGAGCGTGGCCACCGGCGTGAAGCCGTCCGCCCGCGCCGGGCGCCGCGCCACCGCCTGCACCGACCCCGCGCCTCCCAACGTGTCGAGCATGTCCCACAGCGACATCTGAACGCAGGTGAAGGTGGGCGTGTCCCGCAACGTATAGGAGGACGCCTCGCTCTCCCGCAGCTCCATCACGAGATCGAGAAACGCCGCCGGGTCGTCGCCCTCGAACGCGACGATGAACTCCTGGTCGTCGAGCCCGTAGGAGTAGGTCGTGTTGAGCCGAATCGAGGGGTACTTGCGGCCGATGCGCACGTGCTCGTCCATCATGCGCTGCCGCTCGGGCTTGGGCAGGCCGTACCATGCCCGCGTCTTGACGAACGGATAGACGAACAGGTAGCGGGCGTCGCTGGGACGGATGACGAGGCGCGACGGGGCGTTCGGGTCCTCGGGGAACTCGTAGATCGAGCGTCGCGTCATCGCGAGATAGCTGTAGGGAATCGCGAGGTAGGCGCCGAGGTCGGTGCGATTGAGCGCGGTCTGCAGCGCCACCAGGGCGTCCAGGTCCTCGGCCACCTGCCACAGCAGGAAGTCGCAGTCGCCGCGGATGCCCACGAGCCCGTAGGGCCGCAGCAGCAGCCGCCCATGAAAGCTCTCGATCACCTCGCCGAACTCGAGCTTCGAGGCGGCCTGGCGGTCGGCGGACAGCCGCCGCCACGCGCCGTCGAGCTTGTAGAAGGCGAAGCGGACCGCCTGACGTTTCTCGGAAGGCTGCGCGCTCATCCGACGCAATCTAACGCTCCGCTCCCCGCTCCTCTTCCCGGAGCTTCCGCTCCCGCAGGTACTTCCGCCCGATCCAGGCGGCGATTCCCCCGAAGATGAGCACCGGTGTGAGGGCGATCAGCACGGCGCTCCAGAAATAAACCAGCTCCATGCTCATCGGCCCAGAAACCGGTTGAGGTGGCGCAGGTAGTAGATCAGCGCGGCCGTCGCGACCACGAAGGCGAGGCACAGCGCGAGCATCCCCCCGCTGTGGCTGCTGCGGTAGCTCGAGGCCGCCCACACGGCGAAGCCGGCGCAGAACACGATGGCCGTGGAGATCAGGAGGCGGTGAAACGGGATCATACGCCGCCTAGGCGGCCACCTTGTCCAGCACCATCAGGGTCAAGAGCGCCGGCAGGTAGACGATGGAGACGAGGAACAGCCGCCAGGCGCGCGCGGTCGTGGGGGCGGGGCTCATCCGCGCCGACGCGCCGGCGTACGCGAGCCCCAGCGCCAGCGCACCGAAGAAATACAGCGGTCCGGTGACGCCGAGCAGGGTCGGCACGAGGCTGACCGGGACGAGGGCGGCGGCGTAGGCGAGCGTCATCCGGGCGGTGGCGTGACCCTCCGGATCCGCGACGCTGAGCATCGCGAGGCCGCCGCGGCGGTAATCGTCGCGGTAGATCCAGGCGAGGGCGAGGAAGTGCGGCAGCTGCCACAGGAACAGGATCCAGAACAGCGCCAGCACGGCCGGCCCCAGGTGCCCGCCCGCCGCCGTCCACCCGCCGACGATCGGCAGCGCGCCCGGCACCGCGCCGACCAGCGTGTTGAGCGAGGTCTTGCGCTTGAGAGGCGTGTACAGGAGCACGTAGCTGGCGAGGGTGAGGGCGGCGAGTCCCGCCGTGAGCAGGTTCACCTTCCAGGCGAGATAGGCCACGCCGGCGAGCGAGATGGTGCCGGCGAAGGCGCCCGCGGCGCGCGGGGTGACGCGGCCCGAGGGCAGCGGCCGCCCCTGGGTCCGCCGCATGCGTGCATCCACGTCGCGTTCGCGCAGCTGGTTGAAGGCGTTGGTCCCGGCCGCGACGAGCGCGGTCCCGAGCAGGGTATGCGCGAGCAGCTGCAGGTCCACGGTGCCGCGCGCGCCGAGGTAGAAGCCGGCGGCCGCGGTGAGCAGCACCAGCTGGGTGATGCGAGGCTTCGTGAGCTCGAGGAACGCTACCAAACGTGCTCCGACATGGCGGCGAGGACGAAGATCGCGGCGAGCGGCAACGGGATGATCGCGAGGATCAGGAGCTTCCGCGGCTCGAACTTGAGGTGCATGAAATACAGCGCCACCAGCAGCGCCTTCCAAACAGCGAAGAACACCAGCGCCGGGATGATGATCTGCTTCGGGAGATGCGACATGAACGCAACCCCGATCTCGATCGCCGTGAGGATGGCGAGGTACACCCAGATGAGCACGTAGTTGGGATGCTTCCGGTGCGCCGTCTCCATGAGCTCCTCAGATCAGGTAGACGATGGTGAACAGGATGATCCACACCAGGTCCACGAAGTGCCAGTACAGCCCGATCACCTCGACCCCGCGGTAGTCGTGCCGCGAGTATTTGCCCCGCAGCGCCTTGGTGACGTACAGGTACGTCATCGAGATGACGCCGCACGTGACGTGGAAGCCGTGGAACCCCGTCATCGTGTAGAAGGTCGAGCCGTACAGGCCGATGGTCGCGGCGGGGACCACGCCGCTGGCCACGAGCTCCGCCACCTCGCTCCCCTCGCGGGCGCCGCTCGGCAGGAAGCCGTGGTGCACGAGGTGGGTGTATTCGTAGGCCTGGACGCCCACGAACATCGCGCCGCCGATGATCGTCGCCAGCATCCAGAACTTGAGGCCGCCCGAAAACGGCCGGAACCGGAGGAAGTGGGTCTCGCCGTCGGCGACGGCGGCGTACGCCTTGACCATCGTCACGCTGGAGCAGATCAACAAGAACGTGTTGAACGCCGTGACCGGGACGTTCAGCACCTTGGCCGGCGGCGCCCACGGCCCCGGTGCACCGAAGCGCAGAATGATGTAGGAGCCGATCAGCGCCGTGAAGAACATCACTTCCGACGCCAGGAACACCCACATCCCGAGCTTGTTGTTGTAGACATCCAGCCCCCGCTCGGCGGGAGCCGGCGGATGCATCATGTCGACGGTCGCGGTCGCGTGCGCCATCGGGTCGACCCCCTTCCGGGTTAGTGGCCCGCGACCGGCGTGCGCGCCGGCTCACGGTCGGTGGGCAGCTTCCGGTACTGCGGCAGGTAGTCCTCCGGCACCTGGGGCGAGCTGAACTCGTACGGCCCGCGGTACACGGTCGGGACCGTCTCCCAGTTGCCGTGAGGCGCCGGCGCGGGGAGCGACCACTCGAGCCCGTTGTCCTCCCAGGGGTTCTGCGGCGCCTTCTTGCCCCACTTCAGGCTCAGAATGAAGTTCAGCGCGAAGATCGCCTGGACCGCGAACAGGGCGAAGGCGCTGATCGAGATGAACTCGTTCAGCGGCTGGTACGGCTTGAGGAAGTCGTACTGCGTCGGGTCGTAGATGCGGCGCATGTGCCCGGCCATGCCGAGCGTGTGCATCGGGAAGAACACCAGGTTGTAGAACACGAAGGTGAGCCAGAAGTGGACCTTGCCCCACGGCTCGCTCATCAACTTCCCGAACATCTTCGGATACCAGTACGTGATCGCCCCGAACAGAGCGAACAGACTGCCGCCGAACAGCACGTAGTGCAGGTGCGCCACGATGAAATAGGTATCGTGGATGAACATGTCCACCGGCGTCGCCGCCATGTAGATCCCCGACAGCCCGCCGATCACGAACATCGCGACGAACGCCACCGCGTTCAGCATCGGCACGTGGAAGCGCAGGTTGCCGCGCCACATGGTGCCCATCCAGTTGAACGTCTTGATCGCCGAGGGCACGGCGATGATCAGCGTGGAAACCATGAACGAGGAGCCCAGCGTCGGGTTCATCCCGCTCATGAACATGTGATGGCCCCACACGATCCACCCGAGGAACGCGATCGCCACGATCGCGAACACCATCGAGTGGTAGCCGAAGATGGGCTTGCGGCTGCCGTTCGAGATGATGTCGGACACCATCCCCATCGCGGGAAGGATGAGGATGTAGACCTCCGGATGCCCGAAGAACCAGAACAGGTGTTGCCACAACAGGGCCTGGCCGCCCGCCACCGGGTCGAAGAAGTGCGTCCCGATGGTCTGGTCGAACAGCAGCATGATCACCGCCCCCGAAAGCACCGGCAGCGCCAGCAGGCCCAGGATCGCCGTGATGAACAGCGACCACACCGAGAGCGGCATCCGGAACCAGGTCATCCCCGGAGCGCGGTTGTTGATGATGGTTGTGATGTAGTTGAGCGACCCGAGGATCGATGAGAGCCCCAGGAACACGAGCGAGACGCACCACAGCATCTGGCCGTACGAGGCGCCCGAGAGGTCGGGCCGGGCCGACAGCGGCGCGTAGGACGTCCATCCCGCCCGCGGCGCCCCGTCGGGCACGAAGAAGCCGGCCAGCATGATCAGGCCCGCCAGCAGCGCGCTCCAGAACGACGCCATGTTGATGCGCGGGAACGCCATGTCGTGGGCGCCGATCTTCAGCGGAATCAGGAAGTTGGCGTACACGCCGACGAGCAGCGGCATGATGGCGAAGAACACCATGAAGGTGCCGTGCATCGTCACGAGCTGGATGTAGTACTCAGGCAACAGCACCCCGCCCGGCGCCATCGTGTCGGGGAGGATCCCGCCGCCCGGCATCGGCTTGCCCGGGAAGCCCAGCTGCCAGCGCATCTGCATCGCCAGGAGGCCGCCGACCAGCAGGAAGAACAGACTCACGAACAGGAACTGAATCCCGATGATCTTGTGGTCGGTCGAGAAGATGTATTTCCGGAGGAAGCTCCGGTCGTCGTGATGCGCGTGTGCGACGTGGGACGTCGCGGCTACGGTAGTCATGACGTCGCACCTCCCTTGGCCGCCTGCTTCATCCAGGCGTCAAACTCCTCCTGAGTGTGCACGAAGACCTGCGCCCGCATGCGGTAGTGGCCCAGGCCGCAGAGCTCGGCGCAGCCGAGCTCGTAGGTCCCGGGCACCGTGGCCTGGAACCACACGTTGATGTTCATCCCCGGCACCGCGTCCTGCTTCACGCGGAACACCGGCACGAAGAAGGAATGGATCACGTCCTCGGACGTGAGGTGGACGACCACCGGCCGACCGACCGGGACGTGCAGCTGATTGCGGACCTCGAAATCGTCGGCCGTGCCGAGCTGGCCGTCGGGCCCCGGATAGGTCACCTGCCACTCGAACTGCTTCGCGTGGATCGCGATCGGGTAGGCGTTCGGCGGCACGCTGTTCCGCCCCTTGATCTTCACCCAGTAATGGTTCGAGATCAGCCCCAGCGCCACCATCGTCACCGCAGGAATCGCCGTCCAGATCACCTCGGCCCGCGTGCTGCCGTGGGTGTAGTAGGCCTTCCGCCCCGGCCGGCCGCGGTACTTGACGACGAACCACAAGAGCCCCGCCTCCACGATCACGAACGCGATCCCCGTGATGATCAGGATCGCGAGGAACAGTCCGTCGATCTCGCCCGCGAACGTGGAGCCCTTCAGCGGCAGCCACCAATGCATGGCGGGAGTCTCCTATTTGGCGGCGAAGGTGAAGTCCTGCGTCTTGCTCTCCGTCCCCGCGACCGTGACCGTCGCGGTCTGGGTCCCGTACTTCTCGTGCCAGGCCTCGATCGTGTAGGTCCCGGGCGGCAGGCCCTTAATCGTGAAGCTGCCGTCCGCGCCCGTGACGGCGTAGAAGGGATGGGGCAGGACGCCGAGGTAGGCCTGCATCCAGCCGTGCACGTTGCACTCCAGTGGCACCATCACCTCGGGCGCGCTGAACGTGCGCGTCGACGTCATGGTCGTCGGCTGGCTGATGTTGAAGGGGCGGTTCTTCACGCCCTTCGCCTTGATGTTGTGGAGAATCCCGTCGGAGTTCTTGATCTCGAGCGGCTGCCCGACCATGATGCCGAGGACGTGGGGGCGATAGTGGCACCCGTCCTGATCGATCAGGACCCCGGTCTTGGGCGTCTCATACTTGGCGCTCGCGGGCAGTCCCGCCTTCACGTACACGAACACGTTGGCCAGCGTGCCGTTGGGGTTGACGACCACGATCTCCTTGGTGGGCGTCGTCGTGTACTTGGCTTTGCACTTCGGCTCCTCGCTCATGTCGATCGACGGATTGACGGGCTTCGCCCCGGTGAACTTGACCTTCCCCGTGACCGTAGCCGCGCCCTGGGGGTCGGCCGCCGGCTGCCGCGTCCAGGCGGCGAGCGCCACGACCAACACCGCTCCCGCGACCGCCGCTATGGAACCGAGCTTACGCATCGTGCCTCCTTGGAAGTCCTCGTGCGATATACCCCTCAGGCCCGCCTGCGCCCGCCCGGCGCTGGGCACGCACCGCCACCAGCATGCCGAGTCCGAGGGTCACGGCCATGGCCACCACGGGAGACAGATACACCCGCGGCGGCGTCGGCTGATCGAGGGCGAGGAAATACCACGCGCTGACCGCCATCCGCGTGTCGTGCTCCCCATTGGACCCGTCCCAGGCGAAGAACGCGACCGGAATGGCGCGGCCGGCTTCAAACTGAAGTTCGTTTGCCGTATCCGCAGTCGCAAGGGCGCGCGTGAAGACGAGCCGCCATTGGCCGTCGGCAAACCGCGCCTCGGCGCCGGGCGCGCTCCCCGCCCCGAGCGCATCGAAGCGGCCCACCCCGCGGGCGAGCCCCGCCGCCGCCTGGCGTGGCGCGCTGGTCCAGCGCCACTGGTAGACGGGGTCGGTGGCCGTGCCCATCAGGAAGTAGGGCCGCTCCATCCCGGCGGGGATGGAGCGCGGGAACTCCACCGCGATCTCATCGGGCTGGAGCTCCGCGCGCGCAGCGACCGAGTCATCGCTCACTAGGTGGTCGAGCACGCGCCGCTCGAACTCGAGCCACGCCGTGTCGGGGCTCTGGGAGCGGTCGTCCCACTCGAGCCGCAGGGCGAGCGAGTCGCGCGTATGCACCGCCTGCACCCACACTCCCGCCACCGCGGGGGCAAACCAGCGCGGCTTGCGGATCACCTGCCCGACCAGCGGGAACCAGTAGCGCTCGACGCGAGCCCAGGCGGAGTCGTCGGGCGAGCGAGGTAGCCCCCCCAGCAGGCGCGGGGCGTGGATCACGTCGCGCACCTCGGGTGCCCGCTCCGGCGACAGGCTCCGCACGTACTGGGCCACCCGCCACAGTTGCTCGTCGGTCAGGAACTTCTGGTCGATCAGGTCCGAGAACGACGGCATGGGCGTGCCGTCGAGCCCGGTGCGGAGCCGCCGGTAGATGTCCGCCGCGCTCGCGCCGCCCCGGAAGCGCCAGCTCTGGTGCAGGTCCGCAGCGAAGATCGGCTCGCCGGGGTCCGTCTTGAGCGTCGGCGCGGAGGGGCCGTCCCCCCGCCCCGCCTTGCCGTGGCACTTCCAGCACCCGATCGAGTCGTAGAACTGTCGCCCCACCCGCAGCGCCTCGACGCTCGTCGCGCCACCCGGCTCTTTCGAGAAAGTGAGGGGCACGATGTGCTGGCTCGTGTCCTGGAAGAAGGCCGAGAAGGTCTTGAGGTAGGCGAGCACGTCGCGCCGCTCGCGCTCCGAGAGCCGCTCCTTCCAGGCAGGCATGGCCGTGCCGGGGAGGCCTTCGTCGATCGAGCGCAGCACGTCCTGGTCCGTGGGCAGCTGGCCGCTCGCGGTCGTGCGGATCTTGTAGATCGCGCCGGTGAAATCGCGCGGCCGGGGCAGCATGTGAGACGCCGCCGGCCCATCCCCGGCGCCCGCGTCGCCGTGACAGCCGGCGCACCATTTCACATAGACGCGCTTGCCGGCGGTGGTGTCCTGAGCGACGAGGGAGCGGGGAGCGGGGAGCGGTACGCTCGCGGTGGCCACGAGCAGCGTCACCCGAAGCAGGAGTCCGCGCTCAGTCATGACCGCTCCCCGCTCCCTGCTCCCCGCTCTTCTCCCACGTTCTCGGCTTCCATCCGGTCTGATCATAAAGGAAGAGGATCACCGACCAGATCTCGCGCTCGCTGAGGAAATCCTCCCACACGGGCATGGCCGAGTTCCAGGGCGTGCCCTCGCGCGGCAGACCCGGCCCGCCCTTGGCGATCCGCCAAAACACGAAGCTCTCGGTGAGCTGCGCGATGGTGCCGTTGTCCTGGAAGTTCGCCGGCAGCGGGTTGAACCCCGACGCGTAGTGCCCCTGGCCATCGAGATGGTCGCCGTGGCAGGGGAGGCAGTTCTGGTAGTAGACGCGCTTTCCCAGGGCGAGGTAGGCGGCGAGCGAGTCCGGCTCGCGCCGCAGCGGGTTCTCGAGCCCCGTCAGGGTCATCGTCTTGCCCCGGAACGTGATGTCGGCCGGCGGCGCCGGGTGGATCGAGCGCAGATTGGGCGGCGCCGACACCGTCGTGCGCACTTGGCCGAGCGTGAGACACCCGACGAGCAGGGTCACCGCGACGAGCACGCCGGCGCGCACGAGCTTCAGGCGGCGCTCGATCAGCATCGCCCGGATCGGCTCCTGGAAGCGGCGCCACCGTCCCTCGTTGTCGCTCACGTAGATCAGCACGCCGACGAGCACGGTCGCCATGTACTGCAACACGACGCTCTTCGGGACGAGCGCGCTGCCGGGGAGCAGCGGGATCACGAACACGATCAGGACGTAGGCGAGCACCAGGATCGTGACCGCCTGCCAGAAGGGATGGTCGGCGTAGCGCCGGATCCCGGGAGGGAGCCTCACTTGTGACCCGCCAAGTATTCGACCAGCGCCTCCAGCTGGGAAGCGCTCATCATCGAGCCGAACGTCTTGGGCATGATGCCGGCAAGCTTTTCGTAACCCTGAGTGATCGACGACGCGGGATCGAGGATTTTTCTCCGGATCGCGTCGGCATCGCGCCGCGAGCCCACGTGAGTGAGATCGGGGGCGATCACCTGCCCCTGACCCTCGAGCTTGTGGCAGGCGAGACACCCCGCCGCCTGGATAATCTGCTTCGGATCCGTGCTGCCGCCCGCGAGCCCGGGTCCGCCCGCGGGGGTGGCTCCCCCCCCGGCCGCCGTCGCGGGGCCGGCTGCCTGTTTCGCTTTCGCGATGTCGTCCCCCGTGACATCCACGGTACCGCCTTGCGCCTCGAGATAGGCGATCGCCGCCCATACCTGCTCGGGGGAGAGCTGCCGCGTCATGACGGGCATGATCGGCTGGTAGCCCGATACCACATAGGCCGTCGGGTCCGCGAGCGACTCGTAGAGGTACTGCTTGCAGCTCTTGCCCGGCTCCCGCTTGGCGCAGCGCACCCCGATGGGGCCCGTGCCCCTCTCGTCCGTGAGCAGATTGGGCGCGCGCGTGCCCAGGCCGTGGCAGGTGGTGCAGCCGCCGATCCCGTTGAACACCTTCTCGCCGGCGGCGACGAGCTGCTCCGGGGTCACGTTGGCGCCCAACGTGAGCGCCTGCGGGACCTCGGACTGCACCTGCGGGATCTTGTTGGCGATCAGGGTATAGAGCGCGAGCGTCCCCAGCACCACGCCCACGATCTTCAGGTTAGTGGCCCACATGCCGGGCCTCGCCCTGCGAGACGAACGTCGACTTCTCGGCGAGGCCTCCGAGCCAGAACACGAAGGCCACGAGCGACAGGAAGATCAGCACGCACAGGCTGATCATCCTCGCCGCGTAACCGAGGGCGGGAGTGGCGGCGTACTTGCTGGTATCCTCCACCACCTGCCACACGTGCCAGTACTGGCGGATCCCCGAGCGCGCGAATCCCATCAATCCCATCAGCCAGGTGAACGTCACGGCCAGGATGAAGAGCGCGTACTGCGAGCGCGGCGGCATCTTGCCCCATTGGATTGCGCCGAGCGATTGCGCGCCGCGCGCCATGAGGATGTCGATCACGGTCACGAACAGGATGCAGGAGAGCACCGCCAGGACTTGGTAAACGCTGTACCCGATGCGGACGATCGCCTCGACGAAGTACCCGCGGATGCCGTAGAACAGCACGATCCCGGCGGCGACGAGGAACATCGCTCCCTGGATGCGCGTGCCGGTGTCGGCCCAGGGGACCACTGGCCGCCGATTGGCCCGCCGGTACATGAGGAAGGACAGGAACGTGGTCAGGATCATCAGGTTCACCGCCGTGTTCTTGGCGCTCATGACACCCAGCGCGCCCAGGAACGGGTGGTGCGATCCGCCCATGGCCGCGAGCTCCTTCGAGTCCGCGATCATCGTGTGCGGCGTGCCCCACACGATGGCGCCCAGCACCAGCACCACGAGCAGCCATTTGGTGTAGGGGCGGAACCGTTCCGCGCCGGGGATCCGCTCCATCCCGACCCAGAGGTAGTAGTTCCCCGTGAGGAACAGCACGGCGATGAGGAACGCCTGGATCACCCACAGCCAGCTCATGAAGCCGCCCATCATGGTGATGCCCATCGATTGGTCGTACTGATAGATCTCGCGGCCGAGCCAGTAGCCCGCGAACGGCAGCACGATCAATGCCGAGATGGCGATGAAGTTGCCGACGTAGCCCATCCAGTCGTAGTGCGCCCGCTCCTCCGCGGTGCGGCTGGCGAGGAAGCGATAGCTCGCGTAGGCGCCCACGATGGCGCCGCCGAACACCACGTTCGCGATCAGGCGGTGCACGTTGATCGGCATCCACGTGGCGTTCGCGATGGCGTGCCACAGCTTGATGGTCGTCGGGTCGGTGGTGGGCGTGATGTCCCGCGGCGGGGTCATCATGTAGGTGAGCCACGAGTTCGCGATGAACATCACGATCGTGCCCCACACGTTGAGCAGGATCCCCAACGTCCAGTGCCACAGCTTGGCCCGCCCCTTCTTCCAGCGGTCCCAACCGTAGTAGTAGAGGTACAGGGTGAACGACTCCACGAAAAACAGCGAGGCGTACACCCACATCGAGGTGCCGAACACCGCGGTCAGATAGGCCCAGAACCGCGGGTACAGCGTGGCGAGAAAGAAGACGAGGATCGCACCCCAGATCGCCGTGGCGCTGTAGGCCACGAGCAGGAGCCGCGTGAACTCCTTGCTGAGGCGGTCGTAGCGCTCGTCTCCGCCGAAAATGCCGATCGCTTCCGTCACCACCGCGAACATCGGCACCCCCAGCACGAAGGCCGCGAACATGAGGTGGACCTCGGCCGCGATCCACACCGCGGCCCGCGCCCCGATGAGCGGGAAGTCGCGATAGGCGTGGGTCGTGTCGGCGGCCGCCTGGACCAACAGCAGGACGTCGGACATCAGACGTCAGTCACGAAGAAGGGTCGTCGCTTCGCGAAGTCCACCGGCATCGCGCTGCGCACCTCCGCCAAGAGCTCGGGCGTGATTTCGCGCCGCCCCTGGCGCCGCGCCCACTCCTCCACCCGGTGCATCACCACGCCTCGCACGAAGGACGGAATCCGCTCGATCCGGGCGCGTGCCGCATCGCTCCACACGAGGGCGGGCGTGAACTCGGCGCCGTACGTCACTTCGCGCATGCGCTCGATCAGGGGAACCGCCCCCGTCGGCTCATACGCGCACGACGGGTCGGCCGCGAGCACGTCGCCCGCGAGCGCGAACGCGCGCGCGCGGCATCCGCCGCACAGCCTGCGGTACTCGCAGGCACCGCACTTCCCGCCAAGTGGCCCCTCCCGCAAGCGGCGGAACAGCGGCGACGACCGCCAGATGTCGGCGAAGCTCTGGGTCGCGAGGTCGCCCGCCACCTCAGGGAGGTAGGGGCAGGGCGTCACCTTACCGTCCGGGGTGATGCGGCAGTACTGGGTGCCGCATGGGCAGCGGGTCTCGTAGTTGAGGACCGGCGAGTCGGGGTCGGTCCGGTGCACGTGCCGCATGAAGTGGGGGGCACACTTCGCCCGCACCAGCATGCGACCGCGGTAGTCCCGCTCCCAGCGCGCGAGGTCGGCGAGGACGCCCTCGTACTCGGCGGGCGCGAGGTCGCTCAGCGCCGCGCCCCTCCCCGTGGCCACCAGGAAGTAGCAGTTGAACGCCACGGCCCCCTCGTCCGCGGCCCAGGCGACGAGGCGCTCCAGCTCGCCGCGGTTCCCCTTCGTGACCGTCGTCTGGATGATGAAGTCGAGCCGCGCGGCCCGCAGCCGCCCGAGCGCCGCCTGCGTCGCCGCGAGCGAGCCCGCGCCGTGCCGGAAGTTGTCGTGGTAGGAGGGACGCAGCGAATCCACGCTCACCGCGACGCCCCGTATGCCCGCCCCGTCGAGTGCCGCCACCCGCCCGTCCGTGAGCAGCGTGCCGTTCGTGCCGACGACCACCGTCGCGCCCCGCTGCGACGCGTAGCGCGCGATGTCGACCAGGTCCTCGCGCAACAGCGGCTCCCCGCCCGAGAGGATCAGCAGCGGCGCCGGGTTCACGCCGACGAGCTCGTCCACGATGCGGAGGCACTGCGCCGTCTCGAGCTCCGACGTGGCGCTCTCCCGGGGGCCCGCCGCGATGTAGCAATGGGCGCACTCGAGGTTGCAGCGTCGCGTCAGGTTCCAAGCCACTACGTGCGGGACGAAGTTCACTGCAGCAGCTTCTCCACCGCCGCCTTCGCCTCCTCGGGCGTCACGCCCCGGAAGTCTACCGGGCATTTCCCCAGCTTCTCCTCGATGTCCCGGATGGGACAGCGGGTGATCCCCTGCGCCTTCGCCTCCTCGATGAATGCCCGCATTTCGGGAGAGAGCGCCTCTTTCCCTTCGGCCTCGGCCCGGATCTGCTTGGCCCTCAGCTCCGTGAACATCACCATCATCGTCTCGACGTCGAACTCATCCGCCTCGATCATCGCCTGCTTGTTGTCGTCCATCACCCCCGTCGTGACCCGCCAGATGCCGTGGCTCCTCGCGAACCGCTCCACCGTGTTGCGGGCGAGGGGGCGCGCCACCAGGGGGACGAGCTGCAGCCGGGCCCACCCCTCCTCGGTCCACACGATCGGGTCCGTCGCGACGCGGGCCCGCTGCGTCACGACCCCCGTCACAGGGCACTTCACGTCCACCAGGGGTTCCGCCGGCTCGGGGTCGGCATCGTGCCCCTGCACCTTCGTCGCCTTGAGCTGCTCCTGGGCCTTGAGCTCCGCGAGCGCGAGCTCCTCGGCGGTGCCGATTCCCATGATGAGCTGCATGTGGGTGGGGAGCAGCTTCTGGATCGCCTCGTCCAGCCACCGGTTCGTGACCGTCGGAGGCGAGCCAGGGGCGACCGCCAGGGAGTCCTTTAGGGTCCGCTCGAGCACGTACTCTTCGACCGCGCGGCGGGCGATTCCTTGTGCGAACGGCGGGACGCGCAGGATGCGCACCTCCGCCTCGGGCGCCCACGGCAGGCCCGCGACCCCGTCCTCCTCGATCCAGGGGATGTCCTCGGGCCGCACGCCGACCGTGCCGACGAGGAGCACGTTGCACGGGGCGAGGCGCAGCAGGTTCTCCGCCTGCGATCCGAGCTGCGTACCCTCGATGCGGTGTGCGCCGTGGCGCGCGATCGCGAGCAACGACGGCTGGATCTCCTCGGCCCACTGCAGCACCACCTGGAACGGCTTGCCGACGAGGATCTGCGTCGTGAGCGGGACGTCGGGGAACTCCTGCGCCATCACCGTGGCGCGCTTCAGGTTCGCCTGGCAGAGCTTGAGGAGCCCCTTGTCGATGATGTTGTTGTGCAGCTCCTCCTGCTCTTCGAACTTGAAGACCTTCGAGGCCTGGTAGGACAGGACGTCCTTGATGTTGTGAAACACTACGTGGTGGTACTCCACGTCGAAGGCGCTGCACACGTACAGCGACGCGCCGAAGGCCTGCGCCAGCTCGAGCGCCATCCGCATGGCGCGGTAGGCATAGGACGAGCCGTCCACGCACACAAGGAACCTGCCGCCCGCGAGCGTCCGCTCGTCGCGCACGATCAGCACGTCCTTCTCGATGCCGCGCAGCGCGCGCGCCACAACGCCACCGAGCTGCGAGGAGGGCTGGCGGCCCAGCCCGTGGGCGCCGATGGCGACGAGGTCGTAGCGACGCCCCGATGTGCCGACCAGCCGGGCGGCGGGATCCTCCTCTTCGGCCACGAGACGGCCGTTCTCGCCGAGCTCCACGTCGCTCCGCCCCCGCTCACCGCCGTCGTAGCCCGCGGCGCGGTTGGGGTCGAACCCGATCAGGCCCGGCAAGCGGCCGGCGCCGCGGTTCACCTCGTTGACGATCTCCTCGTAGTTGATGCCTTCCAGGAGCTGGCGAACGAGCGGGACGCCCGCTGCTTCGCAGCGCTTGCCGAGTTGATCCAAGAAGCTGTCGGCGATCAGCTGTAAGCCTTTTTCGATCAACTTGTCGTGGATCTTGCGCTGTTTCTTGATCTCGTCGGGGGTCTGGAAGCGCGCGGGGAGGCCGGTCTCGAGCTGCCGGAAGCGCACGTCGTGGAGGCGGGCCGCGTAGACGTGGTTGCCGGTGACGCGCCCGCCGGAGCGCCGGCACAATTCGATCGCCCGGTCCACGGCCCAATCCGAATGCGGCGAGTTGTCGACCGGGACGAAGATCTCGCGGTACACCGGCACCTCGGCGTCAGGGTCGTGCCGGGCATACACCACGCTCACGCCGAGCCCTGAGCGGGCTCGGTCCTATGGGCAGTACGGCTGGTGTATGCTCGACTGCAACGGCGGGGAGCCGCCGTGACAAACCGACGTTTTGGGACTTCGTGTCGCGAGTATGGGGCGGCCGCCGGAGCCTGTCAAGCCGAGTCGTGCGAGCGTTTGAGTGTCGGCAAGACCGACACTGCCAGCGCCACGAGCAGCACCGCCCCCAGCGTGATCACGGAAAACGACTCAAGCCGTCGGCTCCACGCCCAGCCCACGAATCCGGACGCGCTGAGCGTGAGGCAGCCGAATGAGGCCCACCACAGTCCCCAGCGCCACCGCCTCCCGGGCGCGCCGGGCGGTAGCCGCCGCAGCGCGGCCCACGCCACGGCGGCCGGTGCGACCAGCGTAACAAAATGCGCCGCCCACGCGAGCGGGGACACCAGGGTCATCGCCCCCAGGCAGACGGCGAACTCGCCGGCACAACGCGGGTCCCGCAGATCGCGCGAGCTGCCCCGGAACGCGAACGCCAGCGCCAACCCGGCAAACCCCGCGACGAGCCAGAAGAGTCGCACCACAGCGGTCGTTGGCCACGCCGCGAGCGCATAGTCGATCGGGTTGCGGGCGCCGCCCTCGACCGTAAGCAGCCGCTTCAACGCCGAAAGCAGCGCCTGGTTCGGGTGGTGCGCGACCGGCTGCACCATCTCCGCAGCCGCCACGGCCCGCCACGCCCGCCATTGCGCCGCCACTTCCCCGGGCCCGAAAAGGGCGATCGGAATGACGAGGTTGAGGAGCACGAGAAATGCGACGGTCCAGCCGAGCTCCCGCCAACGGCGCTTGTACGCCAGGTAGCCCAGCAGCAGCACCGGCACCGCCTTGAGGCTCGCCGCCAGTGCGAGCGCGAGGCCGCCGGCGATCAGCCGCTGCTCGCGGAACAAGACGAAGGCGAACAGACAGAGAAACAGCAGCAGCGCGTTGATCTGTCCGTGCTGCAGGTTGTCGTCGAAGAGCCGCGCCGTGAACAGGAAGGGGACGACCACCGCAGACGAGACGAAGGCGAGCCGATCGGGCGATCGCGGCCAGAACGTGAGCGCTGTGCCGCCGTCCTCGAACGAGCGGGCGAGCAGCTTGAGCGTCCCCCACACGGCGAATACGCTGGCCAGTTGCCATGCGAGCAGCGTGCCGACGGTGGTGACCCGGGACCCGAGCGCGAGCCCGGCGGCGACGAGCAAGAAGAATGGCGGCCACGTGTTGAAGGCGTTGGCATAGGGGTCGCCGCCGGAGAGGACCACCTCGCCGAGCACGGGATAGTACGCGTAGTCGAGGCGACCGGCCCGCCCCAGCGACCGCGCGACTTCCGCCAGGGCCACGAGGAGCACCATGGCGTAGATCGTCGCGATCGCGACCCGCGTCGCGCGCTCGGAGCGGAGCCGGGGCCAGGGGTCCCGGGGAATGACGAGCCTGAGGCCGGTCACTACGGGAGGTTTCGGTTGGGACTCGCGGGGACGATCTGGCGGCCGGTCTCGTCCCACACCGCGATCGCGTCCACGGGGCAGGCATCGCACGCGCGCAGCAGCCGCTCTCGCTCGACCGCCTCCGGGACGAGGAAGCGGGCGACCGACTCGTCGTCCAATTCGAACCCTTCCGGCGCCTCCTTGGCGCAGTCGGCGAAGCCCACGCACAGCTCGCGGTCGATCACGATCCGCAGGCCGTGGACGATCCGCTCCTGCAGCCTGCTCACATCCCCTCCAACCCGAGCTCCGTGCGCGCGGCGTCCATGACGGCCGTCGTGACCACGGTGATGCCGCGGTCCCGCGCATACTCGCTGTAGATCCGCTTCACCATACCGCGCACGAAGCCGGGGACGCGCGCCAGCCGCTCCTGAGCATCATCGGACCAGGTGGGGAAGTGCCCCCCACCGTCCTCGAAGGCGTCCTCCTTTCCCCCCGCCACCATCCCCCGCACCATCTCCATTGGTTGGGCGGGGATCGTGCGGCCGCCGATCTGCACGCCCAGCGACGCGACGAGCTGAGTCTCCATGGGATTGGTGAGCATCGCCACGACGCGCCCGCACTGCGGGCAGCGGAACGCGGCCGCGAGCGTGCCGTCGCCCGGGAGCTGCCGCTCCTCGAAGGTCATTTGCCGATCGCAGTCGACGCACAAGAACTTCATACGAATGCGGAATGCGGAGTGCGGAGTGGGGAGTGTATCATACCGCGTTCCAGATGGTCTCAGCGAGCTGGTGCCACACGTCGGGCGTCGGGTGCCACGGCACGCGGGCCAGCAGCGGAGTGCCGAACTCCCGCGCGAGCGTGTCGCCGGCCACTCCCACGAACGCGCCGCCGACCATGTTCTCTACGATCCCGAGGGGCCTCGCTCCGCGCTCGAGCGCCGCGCGCAGCGCACGCCGCACGGCATCGCCCGATTCCGCGGTCGGAATCGTCACGGTCAGCACGGCGGGAGCCGCCGGCAACAGCTCGGCCAGCTCCTGAAACCGCGCCAAACCCGGGGGCAGATCAACGAACAGGACGTCGAGCGCTCCCCACGTCACGTCTCCCACGAACTCGCGCAGCGCCGCCGCTTCCGCCGCGCCGCGCCACACGAAGCTCTCCGCCTCGGGCCCGCGGAAGGCGAGCGGGCGGCCGTCCGCGAGCAGCTGGTCCATGGACACGACCCGCACGCCGTCCGCACCCACCGCCGGCTCGATGCCGTCCTCCCGGACCGCGAGCGGACCGTCCCGCGCCTCGAGCAGCCGGGCCGCCGTGGGGCCGTTCAGGTCGGCATCCAGCACGCCGACCCGGCGGCCGACGCGCGCGAGGGCTCGTGCGGCGTGCGCCGTCACGTAGCTCTTGCCGACACCCCCCTTGCCGCTCATCACGGCGATCAAGCGCCCCACGCCGGCGAGCCGCTGCGCCACGCGCCGCCGCTGCGCCATGATCTGCGCGGCGAGACCCGAGCGGTCGGGCTCCGTCAGCTCGTGATAGGTGCGGATGTGCATGACGCAAAGATGGCGGATAGGTGGTGAGGCGGATAGGCGGTTCGCTGCATCGCGGGGAGTCTAACCGTCTGACCGCCTAACCGCCTAGATTTCTCCTCACATGATCGAAGAGCTGAAGGGCAAGCTACAGGCCGAGGTCGAGCGCCTGAACCACGAGATCAGCTTCGTGCTGCCGAAGGAGATCGAGAAGGCGCTCGCCCACGGCGACCTGCGTGAGAACTCGGAGTTCAAGGCGGCGCTCGAGCGACAGCAGTTCGCCGCGGCGCGGCTCACGCATCTCCGGTTGCGCCTCTCGAAGCTCTCCGGCGTGTCGGAGGACGAGATCCCCCGCGACCGCGTGGGGTTCGGCTCGCGCGTGACGGTGCAGGACCTCGACACCAAGCGCGCGGAGACCTACGCGCTCACGCTCGGCGAATTCATCGATGGCAACGAGGACGGGGCCGGCGAGCTCCCCGTGTCGATGGCCTCACCGCTGGGCAAGGCGCTGCTGGGTGGGAAGGTGGGGCAGGCCGTGACCATCGATCTGCCGCTGGGCCGCCGCCGTCTCAAGATCACGGAACTGGTGACGGTGCACGAGTTGGCGGAAGGACGGGCAGGGAAGGACAGGGGCGGACGGCGACGTAAGAAGTAGGTCCGTCGCCTTCCTTCTGTCCGCCCTAGAGGTTCAAGTGGAACACCATCGGGCCCTTCGGCTGCGGCGAGCCGGGCATGGGCTCGATGCTCATCGCGGCCCCCATCACTCGGGCGCCGCCCCCCGGCATGTCGAGCGCGAGCACCATCGGATGCGGCGAGTCCATCGACATGACGGCCGCGCTCTTCATCCCCTGCTCCGTGATGAACCAGATCTGGTAGGCCTGGCCCGGCTGGTTGGGCGATAGCCCGTGACACGTCACGAGCCAGCGGTGCGACGCGGTGTCGGCGAAGATGGTGACGGCACCGACGCGCCCGCTCGTCGAGACGGGGATCTGCACCACGCGGGTGGCGGGGCTGCGGATGAGCGACAGCGTGTCCTCGAGCGCGCTGACCCGGGCCGCGAGCTGGCTGCGCTCGATGCTGAGACGCTGTACCGTAACGACCGCCCAGGCACCGCCCGCCACGGCGAGCACCAGCCCGGCTGCCGCCGCGAGTCGCCACGCGGGCTCGCGCCGCGGCGCGAGCGCCCGCGCCAGCACCCGCTGCTTGAGTTCCGGGGGCGGCTCCCGCGGAGCCGCTGCCATGCCCAGCCAAGCCGTCATATCATCCAATCCTTGAGGTGCTGCAGCGCTTCCGTCAACTTCTGGTGCGCGATCCGCAGCCGTGTCTTCACCGTGCCGAGCGGTTGGCCCAGCCGCCGGGCGATCTCGCTGTGCGTCAGTCCCTCGAAGTAGGCGAGCAGCACCACGCGCCGCTGCTCCTCCGGCAGCGCCCCGAGCGCCGCGTGGACCTCGCGGTGCAGCGGCCACCCCACCACCGATCCCTCGAAGGGCGCGTGCGAGCCGACCACGTCCTCCGCTGCCGCCTCGCGCGCGCGCTCCCAGCGCTCCGCCTTGCGCCACCAGCGGCGGCGCCGGCGCAACGCATCGAGCGCGCGGTTCCGGGCGATCGAAAGGATCCACGGCACGAGCGGTCCACGCCGCGCGTCGTGCTGATCGATGTGGCCCCACACCTGCTGGAACACATCGCCCACGACGTCCTCGGCTTCCGCCTCGTCCTGCAGGATGCGGAAGGCGACGCCGAGCACCCAGGGGGCCACCAGGTCGTAGAGCTCGGCCAGCGCTCGCTCGTCCCGCGCCCGCAAGCGACCGAGCAGCGACCGCTCCTCATCTTGACTAAGACGTTTCGGCTGGCTCACTTAGATTTCCATTGTAACACGGGTACCGGTCCCGTCTAGGGCGATCCCCAGAGCGAGGCCCATGGTCATGCGTTCCGCACGGCTGCTGCTGGCAGCTCCCCTCGTCGGATTGGCGTCCACCGGCTGGCTCGCCCGCCTGCCGGCCCAGGCCGACCCTGACGCCAAGGTGAAGGGCGGCGGCGCCTTCCCGGCGGGGTGGCACGTGCGCACCGACAAGAACAGGCCCACCGCCGACGTCAAGTTCGTGAGGGCGGGTGGTGGGTTTCACGTGACCCTGGGACCGGCCGTGGTGCTGTGGCGCGACGTCGATCGCGCCACGGGCAGCTACACCGTCGCGGCGACGTTCACGCAGACCAAGAATCCCAGGCATCCCGAGGGGTACGGCCTGATCATCGGCGGCAGCCGCCTCGGTGACACGCGCAACCGCTACACGTACTACCTGGTACGCGGTGACGGGACGTTCCTCATCAAGCGGCGCGTCGCGGGCGATTCGACCGTGCAGGTGACCAACGGCTGGACGCCGAGCGACGCCGTGGTGAAGGCCGACAGCGCGGGACAGGCGACGAACCAGCTGGGCGTGGTGGTGGCGGGGGGCACGGTCACGTTCCTCGCGAATGGCAAGGAAGTCTACACCGCCAGGGCGGCTGGTCTGGACACGCAGGGCCTTGTTGGCTACCGTGTTAACCACAACCTGGACGTGCACCTGGGTGCGCTGGTGGTTCGCAAGCGGTAAACGTGGGGGTCGGGATGCAAGGTCGCTGTGAGGACGAGGCGGAACGCTTTTCGTTCGAAGCGTTTACACGACACCCTTTCTTCACTGACGTGAATCGCTGGATCGTCGAGCGGGTGATCTGCCCGGGCCGCCGCAAGATCGTCGACCTGGGGTGCGGGCCGGGTGCGGTCACGAAGCTCATTGTCGAGCGTCTCGGCCGGGACGCCAAGAACGCCGAGGTGATCGGCATTGACCCGTCCCCGTCGGCGCTCGCCAAGGCGCGGACCGCGATTCAGGCCAAGTGGGTGGAGTTCAAGGAAGGCAGCGCCGAGTGGGTCTCCCGCCTCGTCTCCTCCGCCGACGCCGTCGTCTTCCTCAATGCCATCCACCTGGTTCCCGACAAGGCCCAGGTCATCGCCGAGATCCGCAAGACGCTCAAGCCGGGCGGTGTGTTCGCCTTCAACACGACGTTCTTCAACGGCGCCTACGTGGAGGGGACGTCGGCCTTCTGGCGGCGCTGGATCGTGCGGGCCGTGCAGGTAGTGCGGGAGCGTGGCATGGACGTGAGCCACAGCGCGCACGCCGTCGCCCGCGAGTTCCTCACCGCCGACCAGTACGCCGACCTGTGCGTGCAGGCTGGGTTCGCCCGGCCGAGCGTCGAGTTCGTCCGCATCGAGATGACGCCCGAGAGCCTCGAGGACATCGGGCGTTTCTCGCTGTTCATCGAGGGGGCGCTCCCGGGCGTACCGCTCGAGCAGGGCGCCGACGCGCTGAAGGAAGGGCTGCGCCGCGCTCGCGAGGAAACAGGAGTCGCGAACGTGCCGCGCAACTGGCTCGAGTGCGTGGCAGTAGCCGTGTAGAAGTGGAGGGGCGCGGCGCGCCCCTACTCGATGATGAACTCGAGGCGGCGGTGCGCGGTGCGCAGCGCCGCCTCGACCGCTTCCGGCGTCTCCCCCCGTGCAAAGATGAACCCCGGATAGCGCCACCCTTCCGGCCAGGGGAGGAGCATCTGCCCCGGGTGTGCGGTGATCACCACGTCCTCTATGAGCGGCACCGTCCGGGCCGCTGCGACGCCCCGCAGTTCGCGCAGCACCCCCGTCGTGGGGACCGGGATCATCATAACCCCCGACGCCTGGCGCTCGCGCTCGAGTGACGGGAGCGGCATCCCGAGCGCGTGGCGAATGATGATCTCTTCCAGCGACGTCTCCCCGGCCCCGAAGCGGAGCGCCGCGCTGCAGCGCCCGCCGATCGAGCGCGCCGCGAGCTCGATCAGCCACGGCCCGCTCTCGTTCCATCGGAGCTCGGCATGGACCGGCCCTTCCCGAATGCCGAGCGCCACGACCGCGTCGCGCGCGCACGCGCCCAGCGCAGCCTGCGCCCGCTGCGGCAGGCGTGACGGCGTCGTGTAGATCGATTCCTCGAAGAACGGGCCATCGAGCGGGTCCGGCTTGTCGAACAGCGCGAGCACATGGAGCCGGCCGGCCACCACGAGGCCCTCGAGTGCGACTTCCGGACCGGGAATGAAGTCCTCCACCAGCACGCGCGACGTCCAGTCACCGCATCCCACGACATCGGGCTGCGCGAGGATGCGCCCGACCCGCTGGAACGCCGCCGCGAACCCGGCCGGGTCGTCGGCGCGAATCACGCCGCGCGACGCCGCCAGCCGCAGCGGTTTCAGCACGCAGGGGTAGCGCAGCCGCGCCGCGAAGTCAGTCACGTCCTCGCCGAGCCCGTGGAGCTCGAACCGCGGCACCGGCGCTCCGTGCCGGGCGAGCTCGACCCGCTGCATGTGCTTGTCGCGAGCCGCGAGGGCGGCCGCCACCGGGTTGCCGGTGAGCTCGAGTCGCCCGGCGATCGCGGCCGCGACGACCGCCGTGTCGTCGTCCACGCCCACGACCCCGGCGACGGGATGACGGCGGGCGAACTCGGCCGCCTGCTCGGCGGCGCGCTCCGGAGCGGCGAAGTCCAGGGTGAGAAAGGCGGCTGGTTGCGCGCCCTCGAAGGTGCTGGGGCGCTCGGAGGCGACGGTGAGCTCCACGCCGAGGCGTCGCGCCGCTTCCACGAACGCCGCGGTGCGGTAGGTCGTGGTCGGCAGCAGCAGCAGCAGCCGACGTGTGTACGGGCGCAGCATGCTGCGCCCCTACTTCTTGGCGGCGGCGAAGTAGGGGTTGGTGCCGGCGGTGTGGTCGGTGATGTCCACGATGCCCTTCACCGCGGGGACGTGCTGCTGCAGCATCGCCTCGATCCCCTGGCGCAAGGTGACGTCCGCCATGCCGCAGCCCTGGCAGCCGCCCATCATTCGCAACATTACGACGGCGTCCTGTACGTCGATCAGCTCCACGCGACCGCCGTGACGAGCCACCATGGGATTCACCTGCTCGTCGAACAGTTGCGCGACCCGCTCGTACAGTGTGTCGTCATCTGCCGTGGCGACAGGAGCCTCGGCCTTGGGGGCGAGAGGGGGCGCGCCCGACGCGAGGGCTGCGCGGATCGCCTGGCCGACCGACTTCCCGACGGCGGTCCAGGGTGTGGCACCGCGTTTCACCACCGTGACGAGGTTGCCCGAGACGATCACCTCGCCGATCTCGGCACCCGGAATGGCGAAGATCGCTGCCGCGAGCGGCGAGTCCTGCGCCTCCGCGGGGGACGCAAACCGCCGCACTCCGGCGGCGTGCAAGGGCTGGCTCACCATGAACTTGCAGCGCGAGCCATCGATGGGCTCGGCGGTGATGCGTATCTCAGGAGCATCCATATGCCGAACTATACACGGGAAACGGGAAACGGGAAACGGACGGGCGAACACCGGTCCGACCAGTGTGTCCCGGTTCCGGCCTCACGTTTCCCGCCCGGCCGGGAGCCGAGTGCCCGCCGCGCGCAGCCGGCGCGCGGCCTCCACCACGTGCCGCAGCGCCGCCAGCGTCTCGTCCCAGCCCCGGGTCTTCAGGCCGCAATCGGGGTTGACCCAGATCTGACGGTCCTCCAGCACCTCCCGCACCCGCTCGAGGGCCGCCGCGATCTCTTCGGTGGCCGGCACGCGCGGCGAGTGGATGTCGTAGACCCCCGGGCCGATCTCGTTCGGGTACTTGTACCCCCGAAACGCCTCCAGCAGCTCCGAGCCGGAGCGCGCGTTCTCGATGGAGATCACGTCCGCATCCATGCGCTCGATGACGCGGATCACGTCGTTGAACTCGCTGTAGCACATGTGCGTGTGAATCTGGGTCGCGTCCTGCACGCGGCTCGTCGCCAGCCGAAACGCATTGACGGCCCAGTCCAGGTAGCCCCCCCAGTCGGCCCGGCGGAGCGGCAGACCCTCGCGCAGCGCCGGCTCGTCGATCTGGATGATGCGGATGCCGGCGCGCTCGAGATCCAGCACTTCGTCACTGATCGCGAGTGCGAGCTGCTGCGCGGTTTCGGAGCGGGGCTGGTCGTCGCGCACGAAGGACCATTGCAGGATCGTGACCGGTCCCGTGAGCATCCCCTTCACGGGGCGGTCGGTGTGCGCCTGCGCGAACGTGCTCCACCGCACGGTCATCGGCTTGGGGCGCCACACGTCGCCGTAGATGATCGGCGGCTTCACGTAGCGGGAGCCGTAGGACTGCACCCAGCCGTGCTCGGTGAAGGCGAACCCCTGGAGCTGCTCCCCGAAGTACTCCACCATGTCGTTGCGCTCGAACTCGCCGTGTACGAGCACGTCGAGTCCCAGGTCCTCCTGGATCTTGAGTGTCCGCTGGATCTGGTCCTGGATGAAGCGCTCGTATTCCGACGCGGTCGTCTTGCCGTCGAGGAACTGGCGGCGCGCCGCCCGGACCTCCGCCGTCTGGGGGAACGACCCGATCGTGGTGGTGGGATACAGCGGCAGGCGCACCTGCTGCGGGCGCCGCTCCCGGTACGGCGCGGGGCGGCGCCGATCCTTTTCCGTCACGGCCCCGGCGCGCCGTTTGACGGCCGGGTTGTGGATCCGGCTGGACGAGCGCCGCGACGCGAGCGCCCGCGCGTTTGCCTCGAGCGCCGCGGCCGCGGCGCGCCGCCCCTCACGCAGGGCGCGCGTCAGCGCCACCACCTCATCCAGCTTCTGCTTGGCGAACGCAAGCCACCCCTTGAGCTCGGGATCGAGCTTGCGCTCGAGCTCGAGATCCACCGGCACGTGGAGCAGCGAGCACGAGGGCGCGACCCAGACGCGCTCCGCGCCCAGGCGCGCGCTGGCCCGCTCGAGCGTGGCGAGCGCGGCCGCGAGGTCTGCCTTCCAGATATTCCGCCCGTCCACCACGCCGAGCGAGAGCACGCGCCCCGCGGGCCACCTGCCCAGCAGCGCGTCGAGCTGCGCCGGGGCGCGCACCAGGTCCACATGCAGCCCGGCGACGGGCAACTCGAGCGCCGTGTCAAGATTGTCGCGCAGGCCGTCGAAGTACGTGGTCAGGAGGAGCTTGAGTCCCGGCGCCTGCTCGCTGAGCACGCGATAGGCGGTCCGGAAGGCGCTCCGCTCCTCCGGGGTGCGGTCGAGCACGAGCGCGGGCTCGTCGATCTGCACCCACGTCGCGCCCGCCGCCGCCAGCCGTCCCAGCACCTCCGCGTACACCCCCAGCAGCCCGTCGAGCAGCTCCAAGCGGTCGAAGCGGGCCCCGCGCGCCTTGCCGAGCAGCAGGAAGCTCACGGGACCGACGAGCACCGGCTTCGCGGAGAGGCCCAGCGCCTTGGCTTCCTGGAACTCGTCCGTGATCTTGGTCGAGGCGAGGTGGAACGTCTGTCCCGGCTCGAACTCGGGGACGATATAGTGGTAGTTCGTGTCGAACCACTTCGTCATTTCCATCGCGGTGACGTCGCGGCCCCCCCCGCCCTTGCCCTGACTGCCACGCGCCATCGCGAAGTAGGTGTCGAGGTCGACGGTGCCGCTGGACCAGCCGTAGCGCCCGGGTACCGCCCCGACCAGCGCGCATGTGTCCAGGACGCGATCGTAGAAGGAGAAGTCGTTGACGGGCACGAGATCGAGCCCCGCGTCGCGCTGCAGGCGCCAGTGGGCGGCGCGCAGCTCTGCTCCCGTGCGCAGGAGCTGCTCGCGGGACACCTTGCCGCCCCAATAGCCTTCCGTCGCGCGCTTCAGCTCACGACCGGCGCCGATGGGCGGAAAGCCGAGATTGTGGGCAATGGCCATGGGGAGAGGAATCTACCCAGAGAAGCGAAACCGGGGAGTGGTGCCGCGGAGGGGAGGCCCTCCGCCTCTACGGCTTGCGCGACCGCTCCCGTCCGGGGGGCACATCGGGCGGACCCACGGGCGAGTGGGCGGCGGCGCGCGCGAGACCCGCGGCCGCCTGTGCTGGGGTCGCCCCGCGGGCGATCTCGGACTCCACGCGGTCGGGGAGATCCAAGAGATCGAGGGGGGCGCGCCCGGCCTCGATCGTGCGGCGCACCAAGGCGACCGTCTGCTTCGCCGGCACTCCCAGGGCTGCGAGCAGGGCCGCCACGCGCAGGGTTGCCGCGGCCCCGAACGGTGTACGACTGGCGCGAGCCAGCTCGCGTACCTGCCCCTCCTTGAGTCCCGCCGTGAGTGCGAACGCACCCGCCTCGATGGCGTCGCCGTCCGGCGCCGCGAGACCAGCCGAGTGCAGCGCGCCCGCGGATGCGTCGAGCTCGCCGGCGAGCGCGCGTACGGCCGCGATCACGCGGTCCGCCGGCACGCCCTTCGCCCCACCTTCCAGAGCCTTCTGCACCAGCAGCTCGACCGGAAGGCCGCGCGCCGCGGCCGCATCGACCATCCCGCGCACAGCCGCAACCACCTCCGGGGACACGCGCCCGGAGAGCCGGGCCGCGACGCTCCCCTGAGCGGCGAGCCCGGCTGCGCCGAGCACCAAACAGACCGTCAGGCAGGCGGCTTTCACAGCGCGCGGCCGCCGGGGGCGGCAATGGCGACGACGCTGTTACGACGACCGAAGCCGTCGTCCACCGCGGGCGCCGCCGGGTCGGGCACCCAGCGCTCGCCATCGACCACAAAGGCGTACTGGTGCTGACCTGGTGCCAGGGTGACGGTTGTCGTCCAGACCCCGGTCGCGCCCGCCGGGGCGAGCAGCGTCGCGTCACTGTTCCACTGGTTGAACGTCCCGGCGATCGCCACGCGGTGCGCCCCCGGGGCGTAGAGCACGAAGCGGACTAGCGCGCTCGGGCGCGTGGGGCCGAACGCCGCTATGGCGCCGCGGGCCGGCGGGGCGCTGGGCCTGCCCAGGACCAGCGCCGCCAGCACGGCCGCCGCGGCCAGCGCACCGACCGCCCAGGGCCGCACGCGCAGCCGGATCTCCACGTCGCGCGGCGCGGAGATCCAGCGCCACGCGCGACCCGCCCTAAAGGACTCCCTCGCGGTGGCTGGCGAGCCCGCCCGGCGGCGTACCGTCGCCATCACACGGGCATCGAGCAGGGGGGACAGCGTCACCGGCGTTGAGTCCAGGGCCGCCAGCAAGCGCAGCGCCTCCTCGCCTTCCGGGCGTAGCTCGAGCGGCAGGTCACCGAGCGTCAGCTCGCCGTCCAGCAGGCGCTTCACCAGGGGGTGGAATTCCCGCGTCATCGGTGCTCCTCCAATTCGCCTCGCAGCCGGTCGTACGCCCGGTGCATCCGCATCTTGAGCGAGGCCACCGTCGCGCCGGTCCGTTGGGCGATTTCCTCGTACGGCAACCCTTCCACGTGCTTCAACACGAACACCTCGCGTTGCTCCGGCGTCAGCGCCAGGAGGGCCCGCTGGAGCGCACGCCGGCGCTCGGTCCGTTCCACGGCACCGTCCGGCCCGTCCAAGGACGTGGCGACCTGTTGCGCCTCCTCGAGGGGCCGGGCTTCCCGGGACCCGCGGCGCCGCTCCGCGAAACAGCGGTTCCGCAGGATCAGAAAGAACCACCCGGCGAACCTGTCCGGCTCCCGGCACTGCCTCAGCTGGTCGAACGCGCGAATGAGCGCGTCCTGGACCGCATCCTCGGCGGCGTCGGCCGAGCCGAGCATGTGCGCCGCGTACCGCGCATAGCGATCGCGGTAGCGCCGCACCAGTACGGCGAACTGCTCGACGTCCCCCGCTAGCACAGCCCGCACCACTGCGCCGTCGCTCGCTGGCTCCGCTCGACCCACCCCGGTTTCCTCGCGCTTCGATCAACCCACCGGGATGGTAGGCCCTCGTGGGAGTAGCGGCAACCGTCCCCCTGAAAGAGTCCGCCCGAGACGCACCGGTAACACCCCGTGGCCCCGCCGCTTACAAGTCGCGTGTTACCCGACCCCCGCCGCGGGCGTCTTTAGGACGACCCGCAGGCGACGAGGGCAGTGCTGCGAACGGAAACGGCAACTGGGAACTCTCCGATGAGCCTACCCGAACGGGCGTGGCCAGCCACGGCCGACGCGACCTTGGTGGCCCGCATGGCCCGGGGTGATCGCACCGCCCTCGTTGAGCTGATGGCGCGCTATCGCACCACAGCCTACGCGCTCGCCTACGCGTTGCTGGTCAATCCGGAGGACACCGAGTCTGTCGTGACCGAAGCGTTCGACGACCTGTGGAAGCAAGCCCAGGGGCCCGATCCAGACGGCAACTCCGTTCATGGCCGCCTCACCAGTGTGATTCAGCTGCTCGCGCAGCGCCGTATTGAGGCGCGCGCTAGATAGAAGGAGGAAAGCACGATGCTTCGCAAACTCGCAGTAGTCGCGGCGGCGCTGGTTTTCCCCGGCTTCCTCGCGGCACAGGCGCCCGGCACCCACACCAATCACGCGTCGGACATCGCCCAGGCCAACATGGCCGCGGCGCGCACCAGGGTGGCGGAGCACCGGGCGGCACACGTCCGCGGCTGGGTGACGCATTCGGCGGACCGCAATCCCAACGCGGCGGTGCCGGCCACACCAGCCACCCCGGCCACCCCGGGGTCCGCGATCCGAGCCGTGCCATCACCCCAATCCCATCGGCCCGCGAGCCCCGGCCAGTCCGAGATCCATCGGCCGTAAGCTTGACGCGGGGAGACTTCCCGGGAAGACTGTAGGGGCACAGCCTGCTGTGCCCCTCTGTATTGTTGGCCCATTCCCGCCCCGCACATAGCCGCTACGTTCCAGCCGAATGAAACGCGCCCTCTTGATGCTGGCGCTCGCCGCGGCGTGCGCTCAGGCCGCGCGCGCTCAGGCCCAGGCGTCGCTCGGCGTGGGTGTGGGCACGGTGCGCTTCCCCGGCGGCACGAGCTTCAGCTCGGCGACCTTCGCTCCGACTCTGGAGTACGGGACCGAGGCGCGCTACGGGAGCCTCGCGGGCTCCCTCGCGTCTCTCCCGGGAGGCATCTGGTCCCTACAGGGGCGAACCGCCGTGTGGGCCGCGACGCGGCCGCTGCTGGGCCGCATGCGGCTCGGTGCCGAGGGCATCGGGGCCGGTACGAGGCGCACCGACGGCGGGTGGACCGCCGCAGTCCACGGGGTCGGTGAGTTCCTGTGGTGGACCGGGACCTGGGGCGTAGGGGCCGGGGCGGGCCCGTCGAGCGGCTGGATCAAGGACGCTCCGTCGGTCGGCGCGTTCCACGCGCGCGCGCGCGCCTGGTGGCGGGCCGCCCCCGGGACGACCTGGCAGCTCTCTCTCGAACCGACCCACTTCCTCGGCGCCTGGTTCACGGACGTGAGCGGCGGTGTGACGATCGAGCGCGGGCCGGTCAGCACGACGCTCTGGGCCGTCGTGCGAGCTTCCGACGCCTACGGCTCGAAGGGGACGGGGAGCGTGTCGCTGCGCTGGTTCCTGGCTCCTGCCGTGTCGTTCGAGGCGAGCGGCGGCGGCTACCTCCCGGATCCGTACCAGGGTCTGGACCGCGCGGGCTATTTCACGGCCAGCGTGCGAATGTGGGCCAGGCGCCGGCCCGCGGTGGACGCGCCCACGCGCCGCTGGCCGCCCCTCGTTCCCGAGCGGCGCGGGGACAGTGTGGTCGTCCGCTTCAGCTTCGAGGGCGCGAAGGCAGTAGCGATCGCGGGCGATTGGAACGCCTGGCAGCCGGTGCCGCTCAGGCCGCTCGCAGGCGACGAGTGGGAGGGCGCCTTCCTGCTGGAGTCGGGCCTGTATCACTTCAATCTTCTGGTCGACGGCTGGGATTGGGTGGTGCCGAACGGGGTCGCGACGGTGCGCGACGGGCTGGGGGGGCTGGTGGCGGTGCTGCTCGTTCCTTAGTGCGCTTGACCGCGCCCGTCCTACCCCCTACTCTGGCCGCGAGTCGCTGAAGCTGCTCGTCCCCCCTCAACGGAGGTCGCACATGGGCAAGATCAATTGGAATCGCGTCGTGCTGGGCGGGCTGCTGGCGGGGGTGGTACTGAACGTCATCGATTGGGTCGTCTACGGCAAAGTGCTCGCCGCCGACTTCAACGCGGCGCTGCAAGCGCTGAACAAGGGGCCGATGACGGGATCGACGATCATCTGGTTCGTGATCTTTGATTTTCTCTTCGGCATCTTCCTCATCTGGCTCTACGCCGCGATCCGGCCGCGCTTCGGGGCCGGTCCGCGGACCGCGGTGCTCGCGGGCTTCGCGATCTGGGTGTTGTACGGGTTGCTCCACGCCATAGGCGAGGCGCCCATGGGTCTGTTCCCGCAGCGGCTCTACGTGATCGGCTGTATCGTGGGCCTGGTGGAGTACGTCCTCGCGGCGGTGATCGGCGCGAAGTACTACACCGAGATGTGACGGTCGGACGATGGCCGACCGTCGGACAGCCGGTGAAAAACGCAGGGGCGCGATCTCAAGCGCCCCTGCGTCTCTCGTACCGTCCGACGGTCCGCCTAGCGACTGAGCACGATCGACGCTCGGCTGTAGAGGTACCGCCCGTTGTACCCGAACGGCGACGCCGCCGCCCAGGGGAAGGTGTTCTCGTTGTTGTTGAACTCCGTCCTCATCCGGTCGGGGTAGACGTCGAACACGTTTCGCGCCCCGATTGACAGGTCCACCTGGTCGAAGCGATAGCCGACTTCAGCATCGACGAGGGTCTTGCCGCCGTAGTGCTCCTCGTCGGTGAAGCCGGGCTCGGAGGACGAGAAGCCGCCGTAGTATGAGGCCCGGCCGAGCGAGTGAAACCGGCCGTTGGTGTATTGCCCCGTGAGGGTGCCCCGCCAGTCGGGCCGCTCCTTCTCGATCGCGAGGCTGCCGGTCAAGTCGAGGATGCTCGTGAGCTGGGTTTGGGTGCCCTGGAGGATCGCTGGTAGCGGATCCAGCCGCGTGATCTTGTTGCGGGCGTAGCTGGCGGCGGCCGTGAGGTCGAGCGTGCCGGCACCAGCCGGGACGCGCAGGTTGGCGGTCATGTCCACGCCGTCGGTCTTCGTGTCCAAGCCGTTGGTGAAGAATTGCACTCCGGAGATGGTCGTGAAGCCATTATCGCGGAGAATTCGCTTCGACACCGAGTCCACGTCCCCGCCGAAGGTCGCCCCGAGCAGGATGCGGTTGTTGATCTTGATGTGAAAATAGTCGACCGTCACGTTGAGATTGTTCGTCGGCGTGAACGCCAGCCCCCCGCTCAGGTTGATGGAGGTCTCTTCCTTCAACGGTTTGGCGCCGAAGAGCTGCGATGCCGGATTGTCCACCGGGAAATTGCCGATCTCCACGAGCTGGCCGCCAGTGAAGTTCGTGGTCGTGTGGCTGAAGTAGCTCTGGCTCAGGCCGGGGGCGCGGAACCCCGTGCTCACCGCGCCCCGCAGCACTACCCGCTTGGTCGGCTGGAACCGGAGGGCCAACTTGCCCGTCAACCGGGAGCCGAAGTCGCTGTAGTCCTCGAACCGCCCCGCGACGTCGGCCAGCAGCTGGGAGCTCAGGTTGCTTTCCAGATCCGCGTAGGCCCCGAAATTGGTCCGACTGTGGTCGCTCGCGTCGGTGGGAGAGAAGCCGGCGAACACCGAGGAGCCGGCCGGGGCCAGGTCGCCTGGTACCGCCACGCTGTCCTGGGCGAGGTGTCCGCCGTTGATCCAGGAGGCCTTCTCCCCCGCTTCGATCCGGTAGGACTCGCGCCGGAAGGCAGCGCCGACCGCCACGTTCACCGGCGAGGGCAGGCCCACCGTCACCGCCCTGGCCAGGGTCAGGCCAATCGTGTACTCGCTGCGTTGCAGCCGTCCGGCGTAGAACGAGAGCTGGTTGGGGATGCCGGGATCGTCCGCGTTGCCGAGGATGCCATCCGCGCCGGGAGCACAGGGCGTGTCAAGACAGGGCCCGAGTGAGGCGTTGTTGGTGTTCCGCAGGTTGTAGTCGAACCGGTTCAGGCCCCACGCGCCCCCGAGATCTATTGACCACCCGCTCACATTGGCGCGGACTCCGCCGGCCGCGGAATAGTCATTGACGTTGGGTCGAAACTCTGGCAGGAAGCCCTGGGGGTAGAGCTCGGGCCAGTTGCGCGTGCTGTTGGCATAGCGCCAAAAGCCGTTCCCCGTGCCGACGCGGTTGCTGTAGCCCCCGAAGGCGTAGACCTCGCTCGAGCCGCTCGCGGTCAGCGGCATGCGGAAGTTCGCGAACGTCATCGCGTCCTTCTCGAGCCCGTCGCCCCAGTGGTAGTTCGGCTGCGACAGCGCGTTGCGCTTCTGGATGATCTGTCCGGTGTTGGGGTCGATCACGTCGTTCACGCCATTGGCGTCCACGAGGGTCGAGTCCGGCCACGCACGGTTGGTCTTGTCGCGGTGCTGGAACTCCCCGAACACGCCGAGGGACCCTCGGCCGAGCCCGATGCCGACTCCGCCGTTGACGTCTACGGTCGTCCCATCATCCGGATAGTCTTGCGTTACGTAACGGCCGGCGTCTGCGTTCAGGTAGGGGGAGAACTTGCCTTCCCGCATCACGACGTTCACGACGCCTGCGATGGCGTCGGAGCCGTACTGCGCCGAGGCCCCATCCCGCAGCACCTCGAGGCGCTCGATGGCGCCGCCGGGTATGGCGTTCATGTCGACCCCGCTCGACCCAAACGCCATGCCGTAGGGGAAGGTGTTCACGAGGGCGGTCTGATGCCGGCGCCAGCCGTTCACCAGCACCAGCGTCTGGTCAGGGCTCAAGCCACGCAATGTGAATGGCCGCACGATGTCGTTCGCGTCGGTCACACTCTGCCGGGGGAAGTTCACCGAGGGAGCGAGCTGTTGCAGGACCTGGCTCGTCTCCGTCGTCCCCTGCTGCTGCATCTCCTCGCGCGTGAAGACGTCCACGGGCACGGCGAGCTCCTCCGACGCCGTGTGATGCGCCCGCGAGCCCACGACCACATCGATGGGCGCGAGCGCGATCGGTTGGGTCCGGAGCGAGAAGTCTTGTCGCGTGGGCTGCCCCTCGGCCACACTCACCCGCACGAGCAGGGGGACGTAGCCGAGCAGCCGCACGCGCACCGTGTGCGAGCCGGCAGGCACGCTCCGCAGCTCGTAGTTCCCGTGGTCGTCGGTAGTGGCCCGCGCTCCCAGGGCCTCGATGGTGACGCTCACGCGCCCGAGCGCGGCCCCCGTCGAATCGGTGACGCGGCCCCGGATGACGCCGCCTTGCGCCGCCAGCCGGCTGGTGGATCCGAGCAGCGCGAGGACCGCGCAGCATGTCAGCAGCGAGATGCGCTTTCCCACAGAGCCTCCTCGAGAGCAGCGACGGGATAGAGAGGGTCCGACGAGCACCGGATATCGTGTCGCCGAATCAGCGACCTCGCAAGGAGGGCCGCCGGGTTGCGACTTGCGACTGGACATGCGGGCTCGCGCACAAAAAGCCGCCGGGCGCGGAGCGCCCGGCGGCGGGACGACCGGTGCCGTCCGGCGACTACGGCCCCAGCGGCTCGCAGTTCGACCCCAGTCCGCGGGCATTGCATTCATCGGTGGGAATCGGCATCACCTTGAAGACGTTGTCGGTCACGAGCTCGTTCGGGAGCCCGGGCCACCAAGTGGAAATCGGGTAGAGCCGGCCGTAGCGCCGCGCGTCGATCCAGCGGTGCCCGCCCTCGAACAGCAGCGAGTACACACGCTGACGCAGCAGCTCGTTGATGACCGTGTCCGTCGGTGCGATGTCGAGGCCGGCCCGCGGCTGCAGTCTCCCCGAGTTCACCCGGATGTAGTTGATGAGCGCGGCAGCTCCGGCCTGATTCCCAAAGGCCAGCTCGTACTCCGCCCGCAGCAGGAGTAGCTCCTCGTTTCGGATGATCGGCACCGGCGTCTTGGTGCTGACGTAAATGTTGAACGCCATGTCGGACGTGTGGCCGAGCCGCGGCAGGCCCGCCGCGATCGTAACGACCTTGTCCAGGAACCGCTGGTCCAGTGGACCCCCGGGAAGCTGTTCCTCGGCCTGGGTCCGCAGCGACGGGTGACCGCGCTGCTTGCTCCCAGTCGGATCGTTGAGGGCGTTGGCGAGGTCGCCCGACTCCGAGCCGAAATTGTAGTAGGCGCCGCGGGCCAGCATCGCCGCCGTCCCTGTCGGATCCACGGCCGCCTTGAGCATTGTATCGGCGGGCAAGCTCAAGAATGACGCATCGAGCGCCGACAGCGCGTCCCCCAAGCAAGGGAGGTCACAGTTCAGCAGGGTGACGCGATACATCTCCACGCGCGCTTGCAGCGCCCGGTTCAACTGGATGAAGGTGGTGGGCGTCGTGAACCCTGTGAACCCTGGCGGCAACGCGAACGCGAACCCGCTCCCCGCCGCCTGCAGGTGTGTCACGGCGGAGTCGAGTTCTCGCGAGATGTGTGCAAACACTTCGTTGCGCGACACAAACGGCGCGAGCCCGCCCGTGATGACGTCGCGGTTGAGGTCGATCGGCGCGCCCAGCGTGTCACGCGTGTCGATGACGAGCAGGAAGTCGAGCGCCTGGAGCGTCTTGACCACGCCCCGGACCCCTTCCTTCTCAGCGTCGCTCATGCCGATCGGCAGGCCGCCCAATACGTCCAGCGCGTTCAACACGATGTTCGCGTTACGGATGTTCGCGAAGCGCTCGTTCCAGAGGTTGCCGCCGAAGCGGGGGCTGCCGCCGTCGAGCGGGCCCCCGAGCAGCTCGGTGATGAAGCGGGGGTCGCCGGGGTCGAAGTTGTAGGACTCGCGGCCCAGCACGCCCATCACCGACACGTAGCCGTTGAAGGCGGCGATGTTTGCGCGCGCCCCGATGAACAGTCCCTGGGTGGCGTCGATCACGGCCACGCGCGTGGGGTTCTTCTGGAGATCGTCGATCCCGGGGTTGTTCAAGTCCGGGACGTTGAGGTCCGAGCACCCGGCGAGGAGCAGCGCGCCGAGCGCGAGCGGCAGAGCGGCCTTGGTCATACGGGCCCTCGCGGTCGAGTCAGGATGCGGTAGCCGGGTCATGGTCAGTACCCCACGCTGACGGTGAACCAGAAGCTGCGGCTGCGCGGGTACTGCGCCACTTCGATGTTCCGCGCCACGGCTTGATTGCCGAAGTTGCTCACCTCCGGGTCCATCCCGGTGTAGTTGCCGCCGGTCACGACGACGAGATTGCGGCCGCTCAGACTCACCCGAGCGCTGCGGGCACCGATCCACTCGTAGGCGCGAACCGGCAGATCGTAGCTCAGCGTGACCTCGCGCAGCTTGAAGTACGTGGCGCTCTCGACGAACTGGCGGGTGTCTTTTCCGAAGACGGCGAGGCGCTGCGCACAGGTCGTGGGGCAGTCGGTCGTGGTGCCGCCGAAGTCCCAAATCAGCTTGGTCAGGTTGAGGATGTTGCCGCCGTGCTGCCACTCGGCTAGCGCGTTGAGGGTGAAGCGCCTCACGGTGAGTTCGCTCCCGAATGACCACACGAAGTCGGGGTTCGCGTCGCCGATCCGCTCGGCGTGGAAGCCCTGAAGCGAGTTGTCGGGGACGTTCCCCCAGATCGCCGTCGCCGACCCCCCTTGCTCGATGAAGTACTGGCCGAGGTTCGTCCCGAAGCCGCCCGAGGGGCTGGTCAACGCGAATGCGCCCGTTAGCTCGACGATCTTGGCCGAATTGGAGAAGAAGATCGAGCGCAACAGCAGCGAAACATCGGGCCGCTGGATCGGGATGACCCCGACGGCTACCTCGATGCCGCGGTCGCGCAGCTTGCCGCCGTTGGAGAACTGGGTAAGGAAGCCGCTCGAGCCGGCGAGGGTCCGCAACAGCAGCAGGTCGCTGACGCTCTTCTGATACGCCGTGACCTCGAAGGTCGCCCGCCCGCTGGCGAGCGTGGCGTCGACTCCCCCCTCGATCTCCGTCTGGCGCTCGGGTTTGATGGTGGGGTCGCCCACGGTACCCGGCGCTACCAGTCCCGGGATCCCTCCGATGTTCTGCGTGGCATCCACGGCGAGGAACTTCATCCCATAGAGCGGCTGGTTCCCCGACTGGCCCCACGCCAGCCGGAACTTGACGTCGCCGAACGGACCGGCACCACCGGGCAGTCGGTAGGAGGCGGCCGCCTTGGGGTAGAAGAAGTACTTGTCCACGTCTCCGTTGTTGCTCGACCGATCACCGCGAACGCCGGCGGAGACGAAGAGCCGCTCGTGCATGGTGAGCACGTCCTGCTGCGCGTAGAACCCGTAGTCCTTGGCGCGCTCGCGCCGCTCATCCACGCTGACGCTCGTCCCGGAGTTCACGTTCTGCTGGCCCGCGATGAGATTCCGGCTGACGATCCGGGAGATGTTCAGCTCGCGGTCCTCGTACTGCAACCCCGCCGAGGTCGTCGCCGCGAACGATCCTGACGCCGGCCGGTAGGCGTACACCAGGTTCGCGTTCCAGTTGGCGTTGTAGTTGCTCCCGTTCGTGAGCAGGGAAACGCCGGGCAACGTGCTGATCTGCTCGAACTGCAGCTCGGGCGGGAACAGCAGCCCATCGCGCTGGCTGAACCGGTCCACGCCACCCACGCCGATGAACTGCAACCGGTGCTCCGGACGCGTCAGCACGTCGAACGTCGCCTTCACCGAGCCGACGAAGCGGTCCACACCCTCGTCGTTGGGCTTCAGCAGCGCCGCGGTCTGCAGTGGGTTGCTCCCGATGAGCGGATTGTCGGGAAAGACGCCGTTCGCGTTCGCTCGCAGGTCGAGGAAGCTCGGGGCGAAACCCATCGACATGTAGTAGCTGATGAAGGCGTTGTCGTTGTTGGTGAGCCCCCGGCGCGCCAGCGTGTGCACGAAGTTGGTGTTGAGGCTCACACCCAAGCGGCTGCTGAGACGCTGGTCCAGGTTGGCGCGCAGCGACTGCTTCCAGAAGCCGGTGCCGCCGATGATGCCCGCGTCCTTCTTGGCGAGGCCGGAGAAGTAGTAGCGCGTGTTCTCGCTGCCCCCCCCCACGTCCACCGCGCTCTCGTAGGAGAGATCCTTCTCCCCCGCGAGCTCCTGCTCGTGGTCGTACACGGGGCAGGCGCCGCCGGCGAGGTTGCAATACGTGTTTGCCACCGCGGCCCCGTAGAACGTAGCCGCCTCCGTGGCGTCCTTGTACACGTGCATGCCGAGCTCGTGAGAGAGCTCGGAAAAGCCAAGGCGCTGGGTCACGGTGAAACGGGGCTCCCCGGACTGACCACGCTTGGTGCTGATCACGACCACGCCGTTCGCCGCCTTCGACCCGTAGATCGCCGCCGCGGATGCGCCCTTCAGCACCTCGACGTTGTCGATGTCGTACGGATTCAGGTCCGCGATGCGGTTCACCTGGTTCTGTTGCAGGGGGGACGGGTTCGAGCCCGAGTTCGACAGCGTCACGACCTGCTGATTGTTGGGGATCGCCACGTCGCTCATGATGACGCCGTCCACCACGTAGAGCGGCGCCGAAAGGCCGTTCAGCGTCGACACCCCCCGCAACTTCACCTGGATTCCGCCGCCCGGGGCCCCCGAGTTCTGCTGGATCACGGCACCGGGCACCTTGGCCTGGATCGAGGCTTCGACGCTGGGCGCGGGGGCACGGCTCAGCTCCCCGGCACCGACCGTCGCGATGGCGTTCGGCGCGAAGCGCCGCTCCACTCCCGTGGCCTGGCCCGTGACGACGATGGCTTCGAGGTTGAACACGTCCGGCTCGAGCGTCACATCCACCGAGGTCTGGGTACCGGGGACGGGTACGCTCTTGCGCTTGAAGCCGATGCGACGCACGACCAGCGTGACGTCGCCCTCGGGCGCGGCCACCGTGAAGCGACCGTCATTGCCCGTCGCTGCCACGATCGCAGTCCCCACGACGGCCACGCTCGCACCCGGGATGGCGTCCCCTGTGGTCGCGGCCGTGACGCGGCCGGTGATCTGGCGTTGCTGGGCAGTGGCGCTCGCCGCTCCGAAGCTCAGGGCGAGCGCGATGGAAACGAGACAGGAGCGCGTTCTCACAGTCCCTCCATGCCTGTGCGCGGTGATGGGATCAGACTGCAGACGCTGGCGGCAGCCGCTACGTTGCAGACCGTTTCGCGCACCCGCAAGGAGGGGGAAAACGCGCGCGGGTGCTGGAAAAACTCAGGCGGGCGCCGCCGACTTGAGCCGCGCCCGCCGCTGCGCCGCGTAGCCGAGCGGCCCCACCGCGGCGAGCAGCACCGCGACGGCGACCCCGGGCAACCCGATCGTGTGGCTCTGCACCTCCAGCGTCACCGCGGTGACGAGCAGCAGCACCGGCAGCAGGGCGAGGCCCGCGAGCAACCGCAGCCCGACCGGCACCCGGAACGCGCCGCGCAGCTCGGGCTCCCGGCTGCGGAGCTGCAACAGCGCCCCGAACTCAAGCGCCAGCGCCACCGTGTAGAGCAGCACGTCGGCCGCGAGCAGGCCGCCGAACGAGAGCAGCGCGAACGCCGAGTAGGCGACCGCGGAAACGAGGACCGCGTTGCGGGGGGTGCCCCTCGCATCCGTGGCGGCGAGCCGCGCCGGCAGGAACCTGTCCTGCGCCATCACGAGTGGAATGCGTGAGTACGCGAGCAGCAGCGCATTGAAGAGCCCGAAGGCGCTGACCATCCCCGCCGCGGCGACCCAGACGCCGAGCCAGGGCCCCACGACCGTAGCCGCGAGCGCAGGCCAAGCTCCGTCCGTCCAACGGCGCCAGTCCGTAAGCGCCAGCACCGGGACGATCGTCACGAGGTAGACGATGGTCACGAGCGGGAGCGCGCGCGCCAGGGCCCGTGGATAGGTCGCGGTGGCGTGCTCGATCTCCCCGCCGACCGTCGAGGCGTTGTCCCAACCGCTGTAGTTCCAGATGCTCTGCGAGATCCCGATCCCCAGAGCGCCGACGAAGCTCTGCCCGGGGGCAGCGAATGGCCGAAACGGCGCCGCCACCGCCGCGGGCCCGAAAACCCAGCGCCCCAGCGCCACCACCGCGAGCAGCGCGAACGGCGCGAGCACCGCTGCGATGAGCCACCCCGAGGCGGTCCCTACGGCGCGGGTGCCCCGGAGGTTGAGCCACGTTGCCCCCCAAATCAGCACGAGCGCGATGAGCCACCCCTCGACACCGCCCAGCCCCGGCGCGAAGAACCGGATGTACTGGAGGAACAGCACCGGATAGATCGCCATGTCGATCAGCGAGTAGACCCAGGAGAGCCACCCGTTCCAGAATCCCCAGAAGCGGCCGAAGGCGCGCTTCACCCACACGTAATAGCCGCCTTCGACGGGGAGCATCGAGGCGAGCTCGCCGATGAGCAGCGTCTCCGGCACGCTGAAGAC
>Ga0209376_1000113_pt1 | contig 86185 bp, 79 predicted proteins | sample GraSoiAngelo_134_FD_185891 | JGI IMG/M metagenome (GOLD analysis project Ga0209376, IMG submission 185891) | Grasslands soil microbial communities from the Angelo Coastal Reserve, California, USA - 14_0929_05_30cm (SPAdes) (version 2) | ecosystem: Environmental > Terrestrial > Soil > Grasslands ... | reverse complement strand
CGAAGATCTTGCCGTCGCCGACTTCGCCGGTGCGGGCGGAAGACAGGATGGCGTCGATGCACGGCTGCACGAACGGCTCCGAGCACGCCATCTCGATCTTCACCTTTTCGTGGAATTCCATGACGACAGTGGTACCGCGGTACTGCTCGACGATCTCCTGCTCGCCGCCGTGGCCGCTGACGCGGGTCAGCGTGATCCCGGTGACGCCGGCCCGAAACAGCGCCGCTTTGACCTCGGCGAGGCGGTCGGGCCGCACGATGGTGGTGATGAGTTTCATGGGGTCAAGCTAACGCCTCCCGAGAACAGGTGTCAAGCAATCTTTGCCAATTCGGCGCGATTTTGATGACACCACGAGTGTGCCGCTGCCAGAGCAAGCATCATGCCGTCACCAGTAGTCTGCCGAATATGTCGAATTGCTGCGACACAGCCATCCGCCCTGGCCGGCCCCGCAGCGGCAGGAGTTTGCCCTTTCAGGCTCGACTCCCACCTTGGGGGCGTTTCCACCCCCTAAAGGGAGGGCGTGTGCGTGCGGTAATTCGGGTTCTCGTCTCGTTCCTGGGGCTCGCCGGTCTCGCCGTCACCACGGCGTGGGCCCAGCATCCCCAGACACGCGAGGGGTTCTGGATCGGCTTCGGGTTCGGCTACGGCACGGCAGGCTTGACGTGCGACGCCTGCGGGTCCACCACCCGCGAGGGAAGTGCTAGCGGGTACGTCAAGCTCGGCGGCACGCTGAACAAGTCGGTGTTGCTGGGCGGCGAGGTGGATGCGTGGACCAAGGGTGAGTCAGGCGTCACGGTGACGCTCGGCAACGTGTCGGCCGCGGCGTACCTCTATCCTGCGCCGCAAACGGGGTTCTTCTTCAAGGGCGGCGTGGGCTACGCCAACCTCCGAGTCAGCAACTCCGGCACCGCGACAGCGAACGGGTTCGGGTTCGTGGTCGGCGCGGGGTATGACATCCGGGTCGGCAGGAACATCTCGCTCACGCCGGTCGCCAACTTCTACTGGGGCGGCGATGGAGACTTGAAGGAGAGCGGGACGACGATCGATACGGGCTACAAGCACAACGTCTTCGATTTCGGGCTCGGCATCACCTTCCATTGATACGGCCCGGCCCCCGCCGGGCTTTGGTCGCATTCACCACCTCGTGCCCCCGAAAGAGGACAGCGCGACGGTGTTGCCGGCCTGCCCGCAACCGGCACGGAATTCGCCTTGCCCGGGGAGTCATTTCGAGGGAGGGCTCGATGCGTACCGCAGCGTGCATTCTCGCGGCAGCGGGCTTGCTCAGCGTCGCGGCGCCCGCGGCCCGGGCGCAGTACCCCCAGCGGCGCAACGGATTCTGGATCGGTTTCGGTCTGGGGTACGGCTCCGCCAACGTCACGTGCGACAGCTGCGGGAGCGGGTCCCGCACCGGCGGCGTCACGGCATTCCTGAAGCTGGGCGGAACACCCAGCCGCAACCTGCTGATCGGCGGCGCCATCAATGGCTGGTCACACGAGAGCGGCGGCGCGACCGAGACGATGGCCAACGTCACGGCGTCCCTCTATTACTATCCCGCCGCGCGCAGCGGCCTGTTCCTCACCGGCGGCTTGGGGTTCTCCGACTACAGGGTCGACACCAGTCCTTCAGTTGAAGGGACGGGCTGGGGGTTCACGGCGGGCGTCGGGTACGATATCCGGGTCGGCCGCAACGTCTCTCTTACGCCCGTGGCCAACTTCGTATACGGCGGGGTCGGGGACCTGAGCGTGTCCGGCGGCGGGACGTTCGCGACCGGCTGGAAGCAGAACGTGGTCGACTTCGGGTTGGGCGTCACCTTCCACTGATCCAAGAGCCGCAACCCCGCGCGCTGATGCGTCTTCGCCACACGCGGCTTGGGGTTCCGCTTTGCGACCCGTCGGCACCCCTTTTGCCGCCTGCTGTCTCGCTCCATCCACAACCTGAGGAGGGGACGCATGAGACGCTCCGTACTGGTCGCGCTGCTGGCGCTTGCCGGTGCGTGCCGCGAGCGGCCCGATGTGGCGGGCCCGCAGCGCGCGGCGCCGCGGCTCGACGCCAATGTGCTGGACCCCGCGCTGTCGACGGCGCTCGCGAGCGCAGCGCCGACCACCCCGCTGGAAGTCATCGTCAACTACGATGAGACGGTGACGACGCGCGACGCCGTCACCAACTCGATGCTCAACCTCGGCGCGGGCGTGGTGCAGTTCAAGAACCTAGAGCTCGTCGCGGGCGTCGCCACCCCGGCGCAGATCAACGCCATCGCCGCGCTCCCCGGCGTTCAGTCGGTCTACTTGAACAGGCAGCTCCAGTACTACGGCCGTCCCGGCGGTGCGTACGCCCTGCTGCTCCACGAGAGCGTTCCCACTATTCGGGCCGATGCCGTGCAGGCCATTGGGATCACGGGCAAGGGGGTGGGGATCGCGATCCTCGACTCTGGGATCGACGGGCTCTACAACCCGGACCTGGTCTATCCCACGCACACGGTCCAGAACGTGAAGGTCATTTTCAATCTGAGCGACGTCGTGACGTTCAAGGGCCCGGCGCCGAAGCCGCTCAAGCAGGGCGTGGACATCTTCGTCGAGAATCTCCCGAACAGCGAGACGTCGGTCGGCCACGGCACCCACGTCGCCGGGATCACGGCGGCCCTGGGCACCGCCTCGGGCGGCTACTACAAGGGCGTCGCCCCGGGTGCGAATCTCATGGGCGTTGCGACGGGAGACGTTCTGTTCATCTTCTTTGCGCTCGCCGGGTTCGACTACATCCTCGAGCACCAGAAGGCCTATAACATCCTGGCGGTGAACAACTCCTGGGGGACGAGCGGCGCATTCGATCGAAATGACCCGATCAACAAGGCCTCGAAGACCGTGCACGACCACGGCATCACCGTCGTGTTCGCCGCCGGCAACGACGGGCCGGACCAGAATACGCTGAACCCGTACAGCGTGGCCCCATGGGTGATCGGCGTGGCAGCCGGGTGCAAGCTCGTGAGCCCCGACCCGACCAACTCGGCCATTCACTGCGACGATCCCACCGGTCAGAACCGGGCGCCGATCCTCGCCGATTTCTCGTCGCGCGGCAAGCCCGGCGATCCGCTGTACCATCCCGACATCACGGCCCCGGGCGTGCACATCGTCTCGACGCGCGCGTCCACCGGCACCGTGCTCAACGGGCTCGACGCGAACCATGATTTCAACCTGACGAGCACCTGCGCCATCAGCCCGGCGAACGAGCCGTTCTACACCTGCGCGTCGGGCACGTCGATGGCCACGCCGCACGTCGTGGGCGTGGTCGCCTTGATGCAGGAAGCGGCGGGCGGAACCCTGAAACCCGACGACGTCCTGAAAGCGATCACCAGCACGGCGCGGGCGCTGCCGGGGTTCGCGGAATGGGAGGTGGGCGCGGGCTACCTGGACGCGTGGGAGGCGGTGAAAGCAGTCAAGCGCTAGCCCACCGGGCGACGTTCTAGTGCCGAGAGCCGGGGCCGATGCGGACCCCGGCTTTTGGTCAGGGTAAGACCAGATAGACTCGATCCTGGTCCGGCCGGGCGCGCACGACAATGAGCTGGCCAGCGACATCTCGAACCGGAGGCGTCGGCACGCCATGCCGCGCTTCTACCACCAAGGCCTGTCCGGACGGGAGCTCGCCCCGCCTGAGGTTGAGAACGATCTCAAAGTCGCCATTCGCGGTGTGCTGCAGCGTGGGCCGCAGCCGGGCCCGCTCGCGCCAGAAGCGCGCGACGGCGCCCATGTCACCGATCCAGGTATCCTCCCGGCGATTCGCGGTGATCAGGCGGCGCTCGGTCTCGAGCTTGTACGTGACGTCGGTGGGGTGGATCAACAGACACGTGATGGCGCTGTTTTCGCTGTTGGCCCGGATCACCTCAGTCCAGTCACGCAGTGCCTGTTCGACGGTCCCGGCCGTGAGGAAGTTTCGAATGCGCAGCTCGCCGCGCGAATCGTCCAGCGCGACCGGCACGACGACGATCTTGCTGTGCTCGCTGCCCAACGCCCGCCTGCGGAACCCGAAGTACGGAAAATTGGTGAGCACGTACTGCGCTGACACGCTCGAGTCGAAGAAATAGCCCGCCGCTTCGAGCACGCCGAGCAGCTCGTCTGGGTACAGCAGATAGCCTGCCCGGAACCCCCGCGTCTGCTGTTTCAAGTCCCGATCGAGCAGCTGCTTGCTGACGAGCACTTCCCCGAATACCGTGGGACGCTGCGGGTCATAGCGCGCCGAGTCTACCGCGGGAGACCCCGTGGGGAACCGCTCGAAGGCGAAGCTGTGACTGACCGAGTGCGAGCCGACGTCGGACCCCAGCGCTTTAACCTGTCGAATCCACTGCACGCGGTCGGGGGTGTAGTACCCGATGTCGGTGGAGTCCGTGAAGTACTTGGTCGTGACGAAGAACGTGCTGCGCACGCCCAAGCCGGCTTCCATTTGGGCGAACGTGAGCGCGTTGCGAAACGCCTCCCTGGCATCGACGTCGTGTGAGAGGCACAGCCCCATGCGTTTGCCCTCGGGCACGGTGTGGACTAAGAGAAAGGGATGCACGCTGTCTTCGTACAGACCGCGGAGCAGCAGGCGGAACACGTCCCCCGATGGCTCGAACCAGTTGATCCAGCGACGTGCCGCCTCGAAGCTGCGCGCCAGGCGGGGAATCAACGTCGTCTCCTTGAAGCCGAGCCCGAGGGCGTAGGCGAGGCCACGGCCATACGCGGTCACGGTGAAGGCGGCCGTTCCATTCTCGTACCGCGCCAGCACCTGGGTCCCGGGAGTGACGGCGTACTCCGTGGACCAGACCGTTTCCGAGTACAACTTGGGATCGCCCAGGGAAACGGTTTGCTCCTCCGGACGATTCAGGTAGCGCAGCGCCGGATCGGCCGGGGAGGCGGTCGCGAAGCTGACGCGAAAGTTGGTGCGGCTGGGCGTCGCGCTGGCAATGCCGAAGAGCGGGAAGAATTTGTTGCCTTGCACCTGGGTCGCCAACACGACCCCGCCTCGCTCGACGTACGCGTATAAGGTCTCGCGCTCCGCGGGGGTCAGTTGTGTGTTGAGTAAGATGCCGCCGATCAAGACGAGCGGCCGCCGAGTGGCCACCGCCACGTCCGACGTCGCGAGGAACGGAATTCCCAGGAGCTCGAGACAGTCGCGCAGCGCGAGCTGCTCCTGGAGCGCGTCCCGGCTCGAGCCTACCTCGAGCACGGCCACGCCCCACTCCGGCGCCGGTGCCCTTGCCCCGGTGACGGCGAGCCACAGCGCGCCCCATGCCAGTAACCGGGTCACTTCCACACCTGCATCGCTACAGGGTTGGCGGCCAGGGCCTCGGTCACCAGGACGAGCCAAGCCGACGCCGCCACACACGGGACCTGCGTCATTTCGTGCTGCAATTCCTGTGAGGCGCAGCGCAGGCCGCCGTTTGCCGCTTGCAGCGGTGCGAGGCCTGCAACGATCTGCCGCGCACGCGGCGACTGTCCCATGCGGAGATAGGCGAACGCGACGCCCAGCGTTCCCTCGGACCAAACGATGGGGAGCTCGCGCCACTGCTTGCGGGGGCTCTCATGGAAGAAGAACCTGCCGACTTCCGGGTCTCCATAGATGGCCTGTTCATCGTAGGGGCGATACCCGCTGGCGTCACCGTGCTTGCTGGCGTAGTAGCGATCGACCGCGGCGAGCGCCTGCTCCGCCTTGTGTGGTTCGCCGGCGGCCAACAGAAACAGCGCGCCCCACGCGGCGCAATCGAGCGCCTTGTTCGGATCAGCGTCACCGAGCGGCGCGAAGCCCTGGTTGAACTGCCCCAACGAGTCGTTCCAGGCGCTCTGCAGCAAGCCACGCCGTATCCGCTCGGCCGCCTCGACCCAGCGAGCCTCGCGGGTGAGGTCCGCCAGCTGGTGCAAGAAAAACCAGGCGCTGATGTTGTTCTCGGTGCTCACGGCCAGCATCGGCTCGTCCCGATACAGCTCGACCACCTCGTCCGTGGTCGCACGGTAGGCGAGCTGCAGGATGCCCTGCCCCATCCGCAGCAGGCCGTCGCGCGGGTCGCGCGGGTCGTGCACGGCGAGCGAGAGCAGGTAGCCGGCGAGGCGGGTGGCCGCCTGCAAGAAGATGGTGCGCTCCCGTTCGCATCCCCGGTCGCCGGCGCAGCCCGGGGCGTGAGTCAGGAAGAAGGTGAAGGCGTATCCCACCCACGCCACCGCGCCCGCGCGGACGAGCGCGCTTTCGTGATCGGTTTCCCCCGGCCAATCATTGGCGGTGTTGTAGCCAAACCAGAGGCTGCCGTCGGGTCGGACCAAGCGGGCGAGCGCGTGCAGCGTGAACGCCGCTTTGTCTCCGTCACCGGTCGTCAGGAAGACGACTGCCGCCAGCGCGTCGTCGTACGTGGCCGAGCGGTGGAAGCGCCGCGGGAATTCGGCCGGCGCAAGGTCGTAGCTGATCACCAGCCGGCGGCGGCTGGGGTCGGGGTCGGGGACGAGACGATTGGGGATGATTTGTCCCAACAGCCAGGGCTTGGTCGCGGACACCCAACGCGCTGGAGCGCCGTCCGGCGTGGGTGCTCCCTGGGCAATCAAACCTCCGCGCGGCAGCAATCCGCACACCACAACGCATGAGGCAGAGGCAAGCAGCCGGAGATACATGGGGACGGGCGAAACCTAAGGGCGCTCAGTCCCACAGGCCACCGCCGCTATTGCACTGGGGTCTGCGGCCCCTATCATGGGGGCGACTATGGCGGCCAAGAGTTGGTGCTTGATCATCGCTGGTGTGTGGCGCGCCGGCCTGCTCGTCGCGCAGCTGCCGGCAGCCGACGAGGCGTTCCGGCGGGGGCGGCTCGCCGAAGCACGGGCCGGTTATGAGCGAGTGCTCGCCGCCGACTCGCTCAACGTGCGCGCCTTGTATCGTCTCGCGATCCTGGACGGCTGGGATGCGAAGCTCGATCGCTCGCTCGCGCGGTTCACGAAACTGCGCCGTCTCGAGCCGCGCGACCCCGACTTCATGGTCGCGCACGCGCGCGTGCTCTCGTGGTCAGGGCGGACGCAGCAGGCCCTGGCGCTGTTCGACTCCGTGCTGGCGCGGGCGCCCGATCGGGCCGACGCGTTGGCGGGACGCGCGCGGGTGGTCGCCTGGAGCGGGGACCTCGATCGAGCGGAGCGCTTGTGGCGCGCCGCGCTCTCGGTGCATCCCGACGATGCCGAGCTGCTCTTCGGGCTCGCGCAGACACTGTATTGGCACGATCAGCCGGCGCTCGCCGAGGCGTACCTCACGCGAGCGCGCCGGGTCGCGCCGGGGGACAACGAGGTACGGGATCTCGCGCGCACCCTGCGCGCGTTGCTGCGGCCAGACGTCCGGACGTCGGTCGACGGCGCCGGCGATAGCGACCACAACGACTTCGTCGCGCAGGATGCCACGGTCACCGGCGCGCTCGGCGCAGGCTTGCGGGGGACCCTCCGGGCGGGGTGGCGGCGCGCCACCGATCAGGCGGGCCATGGCTCGAGCTATGGCGGGGGCGGGTTCGTCGTCGCCGCGCTCGGTCGTCGCGTGGAGCTCCGGACGGGCGCGGGGCTCCGCTGGCTCGGCCCCGACATCGGACCGTCGCGCACCCCGGTGACCGCAGAGGTCGGGGTCGGGCTGCGGCCCGCCCGCGACGTGTCCCTGGGCCTGTCATACAGCCGCGCTCCGTTCGATGAGACCGCCGAGCTGATCCGCCGCGGCTTCGTGCTCGATGCGACGGAGCTCGAGTTCGAGCTCGCTCCCGGTCCACGGTGGTCCATCTCGGGAACGGCGGGTGCCACGTGGATCTCGGACGGCAACCGGCAGCTGCACGCCCTGGGAGGCGTGCTGGTTCGGGTGCTGCCCGGCTTGCAGCTCGGCCCGTTCGGCCGCGTGCTGGCGTTTCGCGCGAGCCCGCTCAACGGCTACTTCGCCCCGAGTCGCTTCTCGGTGCTGGAGGGACGGGCCGTGTACTCGTGGCAGCGGCGGGGGTGGGGCTTGCGGGCCGACGCCGGGGTCGGCACCCAGCAGGTCTCGGACACGGCCGCCCACCAGACCGAGTGGCATTTCGGCGTCACGCTGTCTCACGGCTGGGGGGCGAACAACGAGGTGGCGCTCGTGGGCTCGATCACGAACTCCGCGGGCGCCACCTCGACTACGGGGACGCGGACCGAGCGGTTCAGGTACCGAACGCTGGGGCTGCGGTTCCGTCAGGGGCTCTGACCCCGCCCTCCCGATCACCCGCGGTACCCCTTCACGGCGCCCTTTCCCAGGGCGCGGAGCAGGCGGACCGCGTGCGCCTGCGCGCCGGCCGGCAACGCTGCCACGGCCCGTCGCATCGCCGCCGCGTGCGGCGGAAAGATCCGCGCGATGAGCCGCCGCCCAGCCGGGGTGAGGGCCAGCAGCGTCACCCGGCGGTCGGCGGTGCTGGGCCGGCGCCGCACCAGACCCCGGTCGCACAGCTTGTCCACCACGTAGGTGGTGCTCGAGCTCTCGACCAGGATGCGCCGCTGCACCTCGCACACCGGCAGCTCGCCCTTGTGGTACAGCACCTCCAGCACGCCGAACTCGGTGGTCCCGAGCCCGAAGCGGGCGATGCTGGCCCGCGAATGGCGCTCGACTGCGTCGAACGCCCGGGCCAGCACGATCCACAGCTTGAGGGGGTTGGGGGAAGGCGGTGATGGCTTCATCTCGCTCCAGGAACCGTGGCCCCAGGGGAAGTGTTCCCACATTGGTAGAGATCGAATATCTCGATTTCGAAGTAAATTGCCCGTCTTTGTAGGAGGTGTCAAATGTTGGCAGATCTGGGACTGTTGGCTTTGCGGCTGACGCTCGGGGCGGTGTTTCTGGCCCACGGGGCGCAGAAGTCGGTGGGCGCGTTCGGCGGCCCGGGCTTTGCGGGCGCCACCGGGTTCATCGAGAGCATCGGATTCCGCCCGGCGCGGCTCTGGACGGCGCTCGCCGTCGGCGGGGAGTTGGCCGCTGGGTTGCTGTTTGTGCTGGGGTTGTGGACCCCGCTCGCCGGGTTGCTGGTGCTCGCGACTATGGCGGTCGCGATCGCCAAGGTGCATGGGCCCAAGGGTTTCTTCAACCAGAACGGCGGGTACGAGTACAACCTGGTGCTGATCATCGCCGCCCTGGTTGTGGTGGCGCTCGGGCCGGGGGCCTTCTCGCTCGACCACCTGTTGGGGTTGGTGCGGTAGTTGCGACGATGTGGGGGCGCAGCATGCTGCGCCCCTACTTAGATTCTCACCGGCCTTCGACCGGGTAGCGCAGCCTGGATCGGCTCGTTCCGAAGTTCGTCACCACGCTGAAGGGCTACACCCGCGAGCAGTTCTTCGCCGACGCGGTCGCGGGGGTAATCGTCGGTATCGTCGCGCTGCCGCTCGCGATCGCCTTCGCGATCGCGAGCGGCGTCACGCCGGAGCGCGGCCTCTTCACCGCGATCGTCGCCGGGTTCCTGATCTCGGCGCTGGGCGGGTCGCGCGTCCAGATCGGCGGGCCGACGGGGGCCTTCGTGGTGATCGTGTACGCCATCGTGCAGCGCCACGGGGTCGAAGGGCTCGCGGCCGCGACCATGATGGCGGGCGTGATCCTCGTCATCTTCGGCGTCGTGCGCCTGGGCGGCGCGATCAAGTTCATCCCCTACCCGGTCACCATCGGGTTCACGAGCGGCATCGCGCTCATCATCTTCTCGAGTCAGGTGAAGGACTTCCTCGGCCTCCGCATGGGGGCCGTCCCCGCCGATTTCGTAGGGAAATGGCACGCCATCGGCGCCCATCTCGACACGATCGATCCCTGGGCGCTGCTCGTCGGGTTGACGGCCCTGGCGATCATCGTGGGCTGGCCGCTCGTGAATCGGCGGGTGCCGAGCCCGTTCGTGGCGCTCATCGCCACCACCGCCATGGTGCAGCTGCTGCACTTCCCGGTGGAGACGATCGGCTCGCGCTTCGGCGCAATCAACGCGGCCCTGCCGGCGCCCGCCCTGCCGGCGGTGACGCCGCAGCAGCTCCCGGGGCTCCTGGCGCCGGCGTTCACGATCGCGCTGCTCGGCGCAATCGAGTCGCTCCTCTCGGCGGTCGTGGCCGACGGCATGATCGGCGGCCGGCACCGTTCGAACATGGAGCTGGTGGCGCAGGGGGTGGCAAACATTGTCACACCGCTGTTCGGCGGGATCCCCGCGACCGGCGCGATCGCGCGCACAGCGACCAACGTCAAGAACGGCGGCCGCACGCCGGTGGCGGGGATGGTGCATTCGGTCACACTGCTCCTGATCACGCTGTTCTTCGGCCGCTGGGCTGGGCTGATCCCGATGGCGACGCTCGCGGCGATCCTGCTGGTCGTCGCCTACAGCATGAGCGAGTGGCGCACCTTCAAGGCCGAGTTTCGGGCACCCAAGAGCGACGTCCTGGTGCTGCTCACCACCTTCCTGTTGACGGTGCTCGTGGACCTCACCGTCGCGATCGAGGTGGGGATGGTGCTCGCCGCCTTCTTGTTCATGCGGCGCATGGCGGAGGTCGTGAACATCAGCGTGCTCACGCACGAGTTCCACGATCCGACGGACGACTTCGAGAACGATCCCAACGCCGTGCGGCGCCGCGTGGTCCCGCCCGGCGTCGAGGTCTTCGAGATCACGGGTCCGTTCTTCTTCGGCGCGGCGGAGACGCTGCGGGACCGCCTCGGCGCCATCGCCGCCCATCCCAAAGTGCTCATCATCCGACTGCGGCACGTGCCGGCGATCGACTCGACGGGCCTGCACGCGCTGCGCGAGCTGGTCAAGCGGAGCCGCCGGGATGGCACGCTGGTGCTCCTCTCCGACGTGCACGCCCAACCCGTCGTCGCGCTCGAGCGCTCCGGGCTGTACGACGAGCTCGGCGAGGAGAACGTGCACGGCAACATCGACGACGCCCTGAACCGCGCCCGCACGCACCTCGGCCTGCCGCCGCTGCCGCGGCCCGGGTTCGCAACCGCCACGGTGGCCCGGGAGAAGTAGGTCCACGTTGCGCCGGTGGTCCCCGCCGGGATAGCGTACGGGAACCATGAAGCAATGGCTCGAAACCCGGGAAGTGCTCGACCGCCTGGCGCAGCTCGCCCGGGCGGGCGGGCGCGCCGCGCTCGCGACCGTGGTGCGGGTGCGCGGCTCGGCGTACCGTCACGAAGGGGCGAAGCTGCTCGTCGCCCAGGATGGCGGCACCACGGGCAACGTGAGCGGTGGGTGTCTCGAGCAGGATGTGCGCGAGGTGGCGCTGCAAGTCCTTCGTACCGGACGGCCCGAGCTCCGCAGCTACTGCTCCGGCGCCGACGAGGTCGCCGCGTGGGACCTGGGCGTGGGGTGCGAGGGAGAGGTGGAGGTGTTCGTCGAACCGGTGACGGAGCCCCGGCCGCGGGAACGGGAGCTGCTCGACGGCCGCCGACCCTTTGCGGTGTGCAGTATGATGCCGGGGGAGGGGGAAGGCGGAAGGGGCAGGCTCATCGTCACCCAAGAGGCGGCCGAAGGCGACCTCGGTTCGCCTGACCTGAACGCCCGCGCGGCGGGACGGGCTCGTACGCTGCTCGGAACCGAGCAGTCGGGTCTGCACGCGATCGGCGGTCGCACGGTGTTTTTCGACGTGTTCTGCCCGCCGCCCCAGCTCGTGCTGCTCGGTGCCGGGGAGGACGCCCGGCCCCTCGCCCGGTTAGCGGCGGACGTGGGATTTCGCGTAGTAGTCGTGGACCGCCGCCCCGGCTACCTCACCGTCGAGCGGTTTCCGACCGCCGCGCGACTGGTTGAGAGCGACGGTGCCGAGCTGCTCGAGCGGTTGGCGCTCGATGCCGCGAGCTACGCCGTCGTGATGACGCACAACTTCGCGGACGACCAAGCGTACCTCCGGGCGCTGCTGGACACGCCCGCGGCCTACATCGGCATGCTAGGACCCCGCCAGCGCACCGAGCGCATCGTGCGCAACGTGAGCGCGGGTAGGCCGGTCGATGAGGCGCGGATCTTCGGACCCGTCGGTCTCGACATCGGGACCGACGGCGCCGAGCAGGTCGCGCTCGCCGTGATCGCCGAGGTGCTCGCCGTGCGGTCCGGGCGACGGGCCGACTCGCTGCGCGAGCGTCCCACGCCGATCCATGCCCCGCCGGACTGAGGGTCCCCACGTGGCGGGGGTGATCCTCGCCGCCGGCGCATCGCGCCGCATGGGAGCGGGGCGCAACAAGATGTTGCTCCAGCTCGAAGGCGAGTCGCTGCTGCGGCGCGCTGCCCGGCGGGCGGTCGCAGCCGGGCTTTCCCCCGTCGTCGTCGTGCTCGGCCACGAGGCCGATCGAGCCAGGGCCGAGCTGAAGGGGCTGTCGTGCGACTCCGTTGTGAACCCCGACTTCACCGGGCCCACCAGCGGGTCGTTGCACAAGGGCCTCGAGCAGCTCGGTTCCGACGTCCTCGCCGCCGTCGTGATGCTGGGGGACATGGTGCTGGTCACGGAACAGATGCTGAGCGGCCTGGTCGCGGCGGCGCGCGGCACGGAGGCGCCGCTCGTCGTGTCGCGGTATGGCGACGTCACGGCCCCGCCGCTGCTGTTCCGCCGGGCCTTGTTCGGTGAGCTGCTGGCTTGGAGCGGGGAAGGGTGCGGCAAGGCCGTGGTACAGGCACACCGTGCCGAGGCGGTGTACGTCGATTGGCCGGGCGCCGCGCTCACGGACGTCGATACGCCGGAAGACTTCGCGACCGCGCAGACGCTGCTGGCCCGGTCCTGACCGAGTGGCTGATCCGACTGCGTCGAGTACGGTCCCCGTCGCGATCCTTTGATACCGAAGTAGCCGCGGGGATCAATCAGAGAGCCGTCGTCCCGGGAAGGCGCGCCTCCCACTCTTCCAGCGACCGGGGCCAGTCCTCCTGCAACAGACGCGACAGGGCCCGATCCGCGAGCACCCGCCCGCCGGTCTGACACGTGGCACAATAGTTCACCTCGTTTTCGGCGTAGCGGATCCGCTGGACCGGCGAGCCGCACACCGGACACGGCTTGCGATACCGGCCGTGCACCGCCATCTCCTCGCGGAACGCCGTGACTCCCTCGGGGAAACCGTCCCCCGTCGCTTTGCGCAAGCGCTCGATCCAGGTGCGCAGCGTGTCTTGCGTGGCGTGGTGGAGCCGTTCGATTTCCTCTGCCGTGAGCTGGGTGGTCAGCTTGAGCGGCGACAGCTTCGCCGCGTGCAGGATCTCGTCCGAGTACGCGTTCCCTACGCCGGAAAACAGTCGCGGATCGGTGAGGGCCCGCTTGAGGGTGTGGGACTCGCGCGTGAGCGCCGCTCGGAACGCGGGCAAGTCGGCCGCGAGCACGTCGATGCCGCCGGGGTCGTGGGCGGCGACGCCCGCCGCGCCCCGCGCGAGATACAGCGAGGCGCGGTGCTTGCTGCCCGCCTCCGTGAGAAGCAAGGTCCCGGCGGGAAAATCGAACGCCGCCAGCCCCAGCCGCCCGGGGATCACGGCGCCGGGCGGTTTCCACCGCAATCGGCCCGCGATCATGAGATGGAGAATCACGAAGTACTCGTCGTCGAAGCCGAACACCACGCGCTTGCCGAGCCGCGTGACCCGCCCCAACACCCGGCCCGCGAGCTCGTCGGGACGTGGGTCCACCGATCGCAGCAGGAACGGGCTCGCGATGCGCAGCCGCTCCAGGCGCTCTCCCACGACGCGTGATTGCAGCGCCTCCAGATACACCACGATGTCGGGCAGCTCGGGCATGGGCGGGTTCGTCCCTCGAGGAACGGCATAGGATCGCAGCGCCGCAGCACGCCCACCAGACCCCTGCTCGCTCGCTCGGGCACGGCCGTTTAGCTTGCAGTTCGATATGACCGTCACCCTGACCGAGAGCCCAGCACTCCCCGAGCGGATCGCGGGACTGGCGACGCTGGCGCGCAACCTGAGCTGGAGCTGGAACCACGATGCGCGCGCCCTGTACCGCTCGATCGACCCGACCCTGTGGCGCCTGACGCGTCACAATCCGTTCGCCTTGCTGCGACGGGTCGAGCCCGCGAGGCTGGCCGAGTGCGCGGCCGATCCCGAGTTCCTGCGCCAGTACGACGCCTTGATGGAGCGGGCCGCGCGGGAGGCGTCGAACGCGGGCACCTGGTACGCCAGCACCTATCCCGACCTGACGAGCAGCACGGTGGCTTACTTCTGCGCCGAGTTCGGGCTTCACAATTCGGTGCCGATCTACTCGGGCGGCCTGGGGATCCTGGCCGGGGACCAGTGCAAAGCCGCGTCCGACTTGGGCGCGCCGCTGGTCGGCGTCGGGCTGCTCTACACGCGGGGCTACTTCGATCAGCGCCTCCGACTGGACGGCTGGCAGGAGGACGCCGACGAGCGATTCGACGTGTCGCTGACACCGCTCGAACGGGTGCTCGGTCCCGGGGGCGCTCCGTCGGTGATCGCCGTGCCGACCGGCGGTCGCGCGGTGGGCGTGGGCGCCTGGCGGGTGATGGTCGGGCGCGTGCCGGTGTACCTGCTCGACACCGACCTGGAGCAGAACGACCCCGCCGACCGGGAGCTGTCGCACCGGCTGTACGGCGGGGCGCACGACCTCAGGATGCGGCAGGAGTGGATCCTCGGTGTCGGGGGCGTTCGGGTGTTGCGCGCCTTGGGCCTCCAGCCCGCTACGTGGCACGCCAACGAAGGGCACGCCGCGTTCATGCTGCTCGAGCGCGTGCGCGAGCTGGTGGCGCAAGGGACCCCGTTCGATGAAGCCGTCCGGCGGGTCCGGGCGACCAGCATCTTCACGACCCACACCCCCGTCCCCGCCGGCCACGACGCGTTCTCGCTGGAGCAGGTCGTGGCGTGCACCGGACCGATCTGGGAAGAGATGAGGGTGAGCCGGGACGCGGTGCTGCGGCTGGGCCACCATCCGGTGCGCGATCACGGCCAGTTCCACATGCCGGTGCTCGCGATGCGGTTATCCCAGCAGGTGAACGGCGTCGCGCGCCGCCATGGCGAGGAATCGCGGCGCATGTGGGCCGGTCTCTGGCCGGGGCGGGACCCGACCCGCGTCCCGATCGGCCACGTGACGAACGGCGTGCACCTAGGCACATGGATGTCCCATCGCATGACCCACTTACTCAATGCCCACCTCGGCCCGGACTGGCCGGACCGGGTGGACGAGCCGGGATTCTGGGACTCGGCCCTCGGTCTCGAGAACGCCGCCCTGTGGCAGACGCACCGCGAGCTGAAGGGGACGCTGCTGCGGGCCATCCGGGACGATGCCCGGCGGCGTTGGGCGGATCAATGGAAGGAAGCGCTGCACCTGGTGGGCGCCGGAACGCTGCTCGAGGAGCGCGCCTTGACGATCGGGTTCGCCCGGCGGTTCGCGACCTACAAGCGGGCGTCGCTGATCTTCCGCGATCTCGACCGGTTGCAGCGCCTGCTGGCCAACCCGTGGCGCCCGGTCCAACTTGTCTTCTCCGGGAAAGCGCACCCGGCCGACGAGCCCGGCAAGCAGATGCTCAAGAGCGTCTACGCGCTCACGCGCGAAGCCCGGTTCGAGGGCCGGATCGCCTTCCTGGAAGACTACGAGATGCACCTCGCGCACAACTTGGTCCAGGGCGTCGATCTGTGGCTCAACGTGCCGCGCGCCCCGCTCGAGGCGTCGGGGACGAGCGGCATGAAGGCTGCGCTGAACGGAGTGCCCCAGCTCGGCACCCTGGACGGATGGTGGGCCGAAGGGTACGATGGCCGGAACGGGTGGGCCATTCCCGCCACCCCGGACGGCGTCGACGCCGACGCCGCCGATGCCGAACAGCTGTACCGCCTGCTCGAAGAGGAAGTGGTGCCGCTGTTCTACGACCGCGACGCGCGCGACGTGCCGCTCGGGTGGGTGGACAAGATGAAGCATGCGCTGCGGGTGGCCGGCCGGCACTTCACCGCGCAGCGCATGGTGCGGCAATACGTGACCGAGTACTACGTCCCCGCGATCAAGGGTCAGCTCCCGGGAGACGATCCGCCCACCGCGTGAGCAGGCCCGCTGTCTGGAAGGGAGCAGGCTACGACCACCCGAGCGCCGAAGCCCGCGCGTTCCCGCACGAGGAGCCGCACCAAGGCTGGACCCGTCGCGGCTCCGCCCGCGCCCGCCCCCGCGGCGGAGCGGATCGGGGTCGTCCACCTGACGGCGGAGTATTGGCCGTTCGCGCGCACCGGCGGCCTCGGGGAGGCCGTGAGCGGGTTGGCGACGTTCCAGGCGGCCGCCGGCATGCCCACGACCGTCGTGCTGCCGCTATATCGCCAGGTCCGGGCGACGGCGCCGTCCTTGGAGCGCGCGGGGCCGCCGTTCACGGTCACGTTCGGCGACCGGAGCGAGACCGCATGGCTGTACCGCGAGCAGGTCGGCGCCGCTCAAGGACCGCAGGTCTTCTTCATCGAGCACCCCGACTTCTTCGACCGGGCGGGGATCTACGGCGATGACAGCGGGGACTACCCGGACAACGCGCTGCGGTTCGCGTTCTTTTGCGCGGCCGCGCTGACCGTCCTGCCGCAGATCGCGCCCGAGGCGCGGGTGCTGCACGCGCACGACTGGCACACCGGTCTGGCGCCGGTCTATCTGCGCACCGTGTTCGCCGGCGAGCCGCTGCACCGCCGGCTGGGCAGCGTGTTGTCGGTGCACAACGCCGGCTTCCAGGGGCACTTCCCTTCCGAGACCGTGGCCGCGCTGGGTCTGCCGGCTGATTTGTACAACCCGCGGGTGTTCGAGTGGTACGGCCGGATGAACATCCTCAAGGGCGGGCTGACGTTCGCCGATCTAGCCGTCACCGTTAGTCCCACCCACGCGCGCGAGCTGCTGACGCCGGAAGGTGGATTCGGTCTCCAGGAGAAGTTCATCGAGCTGGGCGACCGGGTCGTGGGGATCCTTAACGGGATCGATGCGCTCGCCTGGAACCCCGGAACCGACCCCCACATCACGGCGAACTACTCGATCGACGATCTCGCCGGCAAGCGGCGCTGCAAGGCCGCGTTGCAGCAGGCCTACGGTTTGTCGCAAGGCGCCCATGCGCCGCTCTTCGGGATGAGCGCGCGCCTGGTATCTCAAAAAGGGCTGGACATCGTGCTCGGCGCCGACCTGCTCGGCACCTCAGACGCCCAGTTCATCTTCCTCGGCTCGGGGGAGCACCGCTACCACGCGGCGCTCACCGAGCTCGCCGCGGCCAACCCGGAGCGCGTCGCGGTCGAGTTCGCGTTCACCGATCACCTGGAGCACGGGCTGCTCGCCGGGGCGGACTTGCTGCTCATGCCGTCGTTGTACGAGCCGTGCGGGCTCACGCAGATGCGGGCGCAGCGGTACGGCACCATCCCCGTCGCTCGCCGGGTCGGGGGGTTGCTCGACAGCATCGCGGACGGGGAGACCGGTTTCCTGTTCAACGCCTACGAGCCCGCCGCGCTGGAACAGGCGGTGCAACGCGCGCTGGGCAGTTATCGCGACCGCGCCGCATGGCGGACGATCATGCGGCGCGCGATGGCCCAACAGTTCGGGTGGGGCGGCTCGGCCGCCCGCTATCTGGACGTCTACCGGCGCGCCCTCGCCCTCCGCGCCGCGGCGGGCTGACCGCGCGGATGGATTTCGTCCTCGCGCTGCACAGTCATCTGCCGTACGTGCTGCACCACGGCCGGTGGCCCCACGGCAGCGACTGGCTGTGCGAGGCCGCGCTCGACACCTATCTCCCGCTGGTCGAGCAGCTGCAACAGCTGGCGGAGCAGGACGTCCCGTCGCCCGTGACGATCGGCTTCACGCCGGTGCTCGCCAATCAGCTCGCGAGCGCGGCGTTCGCCCAGGAGCTCGAGGCGTTCTTCGACCAGCGCGAGGCCGCGTGCCAGGAAGCGCCGGCCTCGCTCGCCGCGACGGGCGACACGGCCCTGTTGCCGCTCGTGAGCTACTGGCAGGCCCGGTTTCGCCGCCTCCGCGATCTGTTCCACTCACTCGACCACGACCTGGTGACGGCGTTCCGCCGCTTCCAGGACGCGGGCCGGCTCGAGATCATCGGCTCGGCGGCGACGCACGGTTATCTCCCGCTGCTCGCCTGCGACGAGAGCATCCGACTGCAGCTCGTCGTGGGACGGAACGAGCACCGGCGCCTGTTCGGCCGCGATCCCGTGGGCTGCTGGCTCCCGGAGTGCGCCTATCGGCCGCGCAAGGGGCGGCGGCCCGGCATTGAAGAGCAGCTCGCGGCCGCCGGCTTCCGGTATTTCTTCACCGATGCGCACCTGGCCCAGGCCGGCGATCCGCTGGGGAGTTATGGCGAGGTACCGCTGGGCGCCGAACGATTCGACGCCGAGCGACCCGAGGGGAAGGCGGAGCCCGCAAAGCGGACCGTGCGGTCTCCCTACCAGGCGTATCGGGTGAGCCCGCCCCGCGCCAAGCAGAGCGTGGCGGCGCTGGTGCGCGACCCCCGATCGTCGATGCAGGTCTGGAGCCGCCACCACGGCTATCCGGGCGACGAGTGGTATCTCGAGTTCCACAAGATCCGCTGGCCCGGCGGGCTGAAGCTGTGGCGGGTGACGGGCCCCGACGTGGATCTGGGCGCGAAGCGGGCGTACGAGCCCCCTGCCGCGCTCGGGCGGGTGGGCGAGCATGGCCGCCATTTCGCGCACTTGCTGGCGGGCATCGCGTCCGAGCAGGGGGAGGGGGGGCGCGCGGGGAAAGGAGTCATCGTCGCACCGTTCGATACGGAGCTGTTCGGTCACTGGTGGTTCGAGGGCGTGGACTTCCTGGCGGCGACCTACCGCGAGCTGCGCCACCATGCCGGCGTGCGCCCGGTGACCGCGGCGCAGCACCTCGCGAGCCATCCCGCCAGCGTCGCGCTGCGCCTGGCGGAGGGCTCCTGGGGCGTGAACGGCGATCACACGATGTGGCTCAACGACCGCACCGCGTGGACCTGGCCGCGGCTGCACGCGCTGGAGGGCGCTTTCTGGAAGGCGGCGCCCGCGGCCCTCGCCGCTCCCGGCGCCCGGCCGGCGCTGGCGCAGGCGGCGCGCGAGCTGCTCCTCGCCCAGGCCTCCGACTGGCAGTTCATGATCTCGACGGGCGCGGTCCCGGATTACGCCGAGCGCCGCTTCAAGCTGCACTGTGACGACGCCGAGCGGCTGGTGGCGGCGCTGACCTCGGCATCGTCGGACGGTGTGCGGCTCGCGACGGAGCTGGAGCAGCGCGACGGGCTGTTCCCGAACGTGCTCGAGGCGGTCGCGGAGGTGCTGGGCGCTTGACCGTCCGGTCGATCGTGATCCACGGGCACTTCTACCAGCCGCCGCGCGAAGACCCGTGGCTGAATCAGGTTGCGGCCGAGCCGTCCGCCGCGCCGTATCACGACTGGAATGAGCGCATCGAGCGGGAGTCCTACCGCGCCGTGGTCGCGGCGCGCGTGTATGCTCCCGACGGGCGCATCGCGCACATCGTCAACACCCTGGCCTCGATCAGCTTCAACTTCGGGGCGACGCTGCTCGAGTGGCTGGAGCGGGAGACGCCGGGCACGTACGCGGCGGTGCTCGAGGCCGACCGCGCGAGCCGCGCGCGGCACGCCGGGCACGGCAACGCGATCGCCATGCCGTACCACCACGTCATCATGCCGCTCGCGTCCCGGCGCGACAAGATCACCGAAGTGCGCTGGGGGATCGCGGACTTTCGCCGCCGCTTCGGACGCGGCCCCGAGGGGATGTGGCTCCCCGAGACGGCGGTCGATCCCGAGACGCTGGACGTGCTCGCGGCCGAGGGGATCGCCTTCACGATCCTCGCGCCGCATCAGGTGGAGCAGGCGCCGGCCGACGGATCGGCGGGGCGCTATCGGACCTCGGGTGGCCGGTCGATCGCGCTGTTCGTTTATGACGGCCCGATCTCCCACGATGTCGCGTTCGGATCGCTGCTCAAAGACGCCTCGGCGTGGGCGGAGCGGCTGCTCGCTCCGGGCAAACGCGGGCACGAGCGGCGGCTCGTGGCGGTGGCGACGGACGGCGAGACCTACGGCCACCATCACAAGTTCGGTGAGGTGGCGCTCGCCTGGGTGCTGCGGGAGCTGGAGCGACGCCGCGACGCGCGGGTCGAGAATTTCGCCGCCTTCCTGGCACGGCACCGGCCCGAGCAGGAGGTGAAGCTCGTGGCGCCCACCTCGTGGAGCTGCGCGCACGGGGTGGAGCGGTGGCGCGCGGACTGCGGTTGCCGGATGGCGCCGGAGCGGCCGACGCAGCAGCGCTGGCGCGCGCCGCTGCGTGAAGCGCTCGACTGGTTGGCGGGTGAGCTGCACGCGCGGTTCGAGCAGGAGGGGGGAGCGCTGTTCGCCGGTTCCTGGGCGGCGCGCGACGCCTACGGCACCGATCGCACGGGCGATGGCCGTGCGCGGGAGCTGCTCGAGATGGAGCGCAACGCGCTACGGATGTTCACATCGTGCGGCTGGTTCTTCGACGACATCGCCGGGATCGAGACCATTCAGATTCTCCGCTACGCGGCGCGCGCCATCGAGCTGGCGGGTGCAGACGCGCCGCGACTCGAGGCGGGCGTGCTCGAGCGACTGGCGCGCGCCCAGAGCAACGAGCGCGCGGAGGGAACCGGGCGCGACGTCTATCGGAACCACGTCAAGCGGCGCGTCCCGGTCGAGTCGGCGGCGCGGACGGATGCCCATGCCGCTGATTCGGGGGACGACGCCGCGCGGGCCCTGCTCCGCGCCGTCCTGGCGCTCGAGCACGACCACTCCCCCCGCGCGATCGCGGCGGTCACCGAGCTGGCCGATCGCGCACAGCGCGACGGCGGCCACATCCCGTTCGATGCCCAGACCGCGTTCTACCGCATTCGGGCGGCAGCCCCGCCCGAGCGGGCGGCCCAGCTCGCCTCCGTCGCCTGGCGGCTCGGCTTCGCCGACGGGGAGGTGGAGGGGAAGGGGAAGGGGGGAAGCCACTAGGTGGACCCGCTGCGCTTCGTGTTCGGCGTTCACTTCCACCAGCCGGTGGGGAACTTCGACCACGTGTTCGAGCAGCACGTGCGCGACGTGTACCGCCCGCTGCTCGAGCGGCTGGCCGAGCGGGAGTTCTTCCCTATCGCTTTGCACATCTCGGGCCCACTGCTCGAGTGGCTCGAGGCGCACGAGGCCGCTTTGCTCGACCGGATCGCCGGGCTCGCAGGCGACGGCCGGCTCGAGCTCCTGCTGTCGGGCTTCTACGAGCCCGTGCTGGCCTCCCTCCCGCGGGAAGACCGCGTCGAGCAGATCCGCTGGATGCGCGAGGCGGTCGAGCGGCGGTTCGGGGCTAAGGCGCACGGCGGCGGGTTGTGGTTGACCGAGCGTGTGTGGGAGCCCGAGCTGGCCGCCGATCTGGCGCTGGCGGGCGTGCGCTACGCGCTCGTGGACGACCGCCACTTTCTGGTCTCGGGCTTTGCCGGCGATCGCCTGCACGCTCCGTTCTGGACCGAAAGCGACGGCAAGCGCGTCGCCCTGTTTCCGATCGACGAGCGGCTGCGCTACCTGATCCCCTTCCAGCCGCCGGCGGACATTGCGGCCTACTTGCGGCAACTGCGAGAGCGCGGCGCACCGCTCGCCGTGTTCGTGGACGACGGCGAGAAGTTCGGCGGCTGGCCGGGCACGAAGGAATGGGTGTACGACCGCGGCTGGCTGGCTCAGTTCCTCGACGCGATGGGCGCGCTGGTCGCGAGTGGCGAGATCCGTCTCACGACGCCGGCGACCGCCCTGGCCGAGGTGCCCAGCGGCGGACTCGCCTACCTGCCGACGGCGTCGTACCGCGAGATGGAGGGCTGGGCGCTGCCGCCCGATGCCGCGCTCAGACTGGCGCGACTCGAGCGCGACCTGGGGGAGGAGCGGCTCGCCGGTCCCGACGGTGCGCTGGTGCGGGGGGCGCACTGGCGGAATTTCTTCGTGCGCTATCCCGAGTCGAACCGGATGCACAAGAAGATGCAGGCGCTGTCGGCGTTGTGCCGGCGCGCGGGCGAGCCGGCGGCGGCGCGCCGGGCGATCGGCCGCGCGCAGTGCAACGACGCGTACTGGCACGGCGTGTTCGGAGGCCTGTACCTGCCGCATCTGCGACATGCCATCTGGCACCAGCTCGCGCTGGCCGAGGGCGAGCTGCGGCGCGGCGCGCCGCTCGCCGTCGAGCGCGTGGACCTGGACGGCGACGGGTTCGAGGAGATCTGGATCCATGCGGCCGGGTTCTCGGCCGTCGTGAGCCCGCGGCGCGGTGGTGTGATCGAGGAGTACACGCGCTTCGGCAACGGGGTTAACTACGCCGCCGTGGTGACGCGGCGGTTCGAAGCCTATCACGCGCTCGCGCGCGGGGAGGCGGCGCAAGCCGCCGCGCCCGTGCCCGACGGGGCGGATGGGGGCGAGAGCGGCGCGCCCAGTATTCACGACATCGAGAAGCGGGTGCGGCTCGACCGGCTGCCGCCCGTCGATCGCGACGGGCGCGCGCTGTTCGTCGACCGCGTGCTGCCCGCCGACCTGACCCTGGACGTGTACGCGAGCGGCGAGTACGAACCGGTCGTGTCCTGGGCGGCGGAGCCCGTCGCGGCAGAGGTGCGCGCCACGGGCGAGGCGGTCGAGGTCACGTGCCGGGCGCTCGGGCTCGAGAAGCGACTCCGCTTCGCCGCCGGCGGCGGGTTGACCGTGACCTACCGCTGGGACGCGGCGCGGCTGCCGGCGACCGCGTGGTTCGCCCCCGAGATCTCGCTCGCGCACCCGCTCGAGCTCATGTGTGCGCCGGAAGCCGACGTATGGTCGTTTCCCATCGCCACGGTGTCCAAGTCGGAGCGTGGGCTGGACGAAACGGTGCAGGGGCGCTCGCTGACGCCGCGCTGGCCGGCGGCGCTGGGCGAGGCGCGGATCGAGATCCCATGGACCCGGTGATCGCGAAGGGGACCTGTTTTCCCCTGTTCGCATTCGACGTGGCGCGGGCGATCGACTTGGACGCGGCCGAGCGCCGCATTCTCGCCGGCACCGAGCGCCAGACGGTCAAGCAGCGGCGGCGCGCGCCCGCGAACTTCGAGTACCGGCCGGCGCCGTTGCGCGTGACGCGGCAAGGGGACGCGCACGTCCTGGGCGCCTACCGCACGGCCCCGACGCTCGAGCTGGTGCTGTACGACTTCGGCGCAATCTCGGCAAGCTATGCCCTGTCGATCGAGGGACCGCTGATGGGACTGCCGGCGCTGGCGTACGAGCTGTGGGGGAACGAGCGGCTCGTGGCCGATGCCCGCCGTCACGTGGAGGAGCTGATGGCGACGGTGGGGGACGCGGCCGTGCGACCGCGCATCGCGGATGTCGTGGAGGACTACTCGATCTTCGAGATCGAGGCGTTCGCCGCGCCCTGCCCGGCGTCCGCGCTGTGGACCGAGCACGCGCACACCGTCGCTCAAGTGCTGCGCGCGGAGCCGCGCACGCTGTCACAGCAGGAGGTCGCCGATGCGACGACCTCGCGGCTCTCGTTCGGTCCCGACGACGCGACGTTCATCGACACCGACGCGACGCTGCTGTTCGACGCCGAGGGGGACGACGTGCGCGCCGTGCTCGAGTTTGCCAACATCCAGCTGCTCGAGATGCGCTTCTTGGACCAGCAGCTCGACGATGTGCTGGATCGGGCGTACGAGCTGCTCCAACCGCCGCCCACGCGGATCGGCGCCCCGGGGCGCGACGGGCCGGATCTGCGGCGGCTGGCCCGGCTGCAGCTCGACGGCGCGATCCTGTTCGAGCAGGTGACCAACGCGCTGAAGCTGGTGGGCGATCAGTACCTGGCGCGCGTGTACTCGCTCGCGTCCCGGCGCTTCCATCTCGGCGAATGGGACGCGAGCATCACCCGTAAGCTGCAGACGATCGACAGTATCTACGCCAAGATGGCGGACCGGACGGCGAGCCGCCGGATGGAGATCCTCGAGTGGATCATCATCGTGCTGATCGCCGTCTCCATCATTTTGTCGTTCGTGCCGGTGCTGCCACGGCATTGAGGGGCGGGCGAACGATGCTTCATCCCCGGCGACGCGTGACCGTCCACTGCCCGGTCTGCGGGTCGCCCGAGCCAGCCCCGCGGGTCGAGTACGTGCCTGCGATCGTGTCGCCGTCCAGTCGCCCTTTGAAGGTCGTGGAGAGCTGCGCCCCGGTCTCGGGGTCGGCGTAGGGTGCGAGCGTGCCGGTCACGCGGCCGCCAATCACCCGCACGAAGCTGATCGTCAACACCGCGCTGCGGGGCCGCGCGTCGGTGCCCGCCGATGCTTGGCCGTTCCACGCCTGGAGCGGGCGACCCCAGCCGCGGGGAATCATGATCACGTCGCCGAAGGCGCTGTCATTGCCGGCGGACAGTGTGAAAGAGATGCTGCCGCTCCGGCCGGTGGATGCGCTCGAGTACGACCCCTCCCATTGCCCCGCCAGCGCGGCCATGTCCCCGGCAGTTCCCGCTATGGGCACGGGTGGCTGGTGCGCGGCGGCGCAGGCCGTGACCAGGGCGGCGAGCGCCGCGTGCAGGGTTCTCGTGCGTGAGCTCATCGGACGCTCCGTTGTTTGGGTCAAGCAAGGCTTGATTCGTAAGACGTGCAGACGACGCAGTTGGTTGCACGCGCCGCGGCCAGACGTCACCGCACCCGCGGCTGGAACATCGCCCGCACCACGGCCGTGGCGTCCACCGCGATCAGCATTCCCTCCAGCGGAAGTGATTGCACCCCCACGACGATCCCGGCGGGCGGATTGCGGGCCGGAAGGAACTCCGCTCCGGCTTCCCGGATGGCCGCGAAGTCGTGCGGTGAATAGTTCACGACGTAGATCGTGAGCTTCGCGACGTCGGCGGGCGTTGCTCCTCCGATCTTCAGGACGAACGCGAGGTTGGCGAACGCTTGCCGGGCCTGGGCGCGCAGGTCGCCGGGGCCGACGAGCTGCCCGGTCGAGTCGAGGGCCACCTCACCCGAGATGTAGAGCGTCGCGCCCACGCGCACCGCGTGCGTGAACCCCGGGAGCGCCGCGAGCGTGCCGGGGTTGATGTAGCGGGGCTGGGTCGGCTCCAGGCCACCCGGCGGCCCGAACCTGCCGCCACGGCCCGGCTCACTTCCTCCACCCCCCGGAGCCCCCATGCACGCGGCCAAAACGATGACGGTCGCGCTCGTGACGGTGGCGCGCATACACCCGCTCCCTTCGTTCAGTTCGGAATGCAACGGACAAGCCGAGACCCAGGTGCAAACTACGGCGACCGGCGGTACGGCGCTGACCGGCTAGCGCCCATCGGCCGTTTCCGGGCTTTCAGCATCCCCGGAGGAGCCCCCGTATACACCAGCATGAGCGCGCTGCCCGACCGGGACCGATCTGGCCAGGCAAGGGTGGACGAGCCCGCGCTCGTCGCGCGCGCGCTCGCGGGAGATCGGGCGGCGCTCGGCATGCTGGTGGAGGCGTATGCGGGGTCGGTGCGCCGCATCACGCGCGCCATCCTGGGAAACGTGGACGATGCGGAGGACGCGGCGCAGGACGGAGTGCTGACGGCGCTGGTGAAGCTGGACCGCTACGACCCCGCCCGGCCGTTCGGCCCGTGGCTGTTGCGGATCGCGGCCAACGCGGCGATCGACCGCCGCCGCCGTCGGTCGGTTCGGGAGACCCGCGTGTTAGGGGACGATCTGGCGGCGGGCGGCCCGCTCCCCGACGCCGAAACCGAGCGTCTCGCGCTCGGCGACCGTCTGCGGGCGGCGCTGGACGAGCTGCCGGAGCATTACCGGGTGGCGGTCGTGCTGTTCGACGTCGAGGGCTATTCACATGCCGAGATTGCGGAGATCCTGGGCGTGGCGTCGGGGACCGTGCGATCGGCTGTGTTTCACGCCCGGCGCAAGCTGCGGGCGCTGTTGGACGACTTGAAGGAGGACCGGTGAGACAAGAGCCCCTGTGGTCTCCGGACCACCCTGATGCCGCGCTCGGCGACGCGCTGTGGGCGGCACTCACCGCGCGCGAGGACACGGCGGAGTTCGTGACGCACGTGCTCGCGCGCGCCGAGGCGGCCGGCGTGGGGACCTGGCGGGCGGTGCTGGGGCGGTGGAGCCGCTTCGCGATCGCGGCGGCGGTCGTGCTGGCGTTCCTGGGCGGGTATCTCGCCGGCAGAGAGCGCGATGTCGCAACCTCGTTCGACACGGTGTGGGTGACTTCCGCCACCGGGAGCGAGGCGGCCGCCGAGCTGCTCGCGACACACCGCGCGCCCGACCCGAGTGCCCTGTTCGCCTCGATGTTAGCGAACTGAGGTGGGTGCCATGCTCCAGCAATCCCGATTTTGGGCGATCACAGCGCTCGTGGCGACATTCGCGGCGGGCGGGTTGTTCGGGTGGGTGCTCGGGACGCGGGCGCACGGTGGGCCGCGGGGCTGGGCGTTGCGAGCAGGTCCGCCGGGACCGGACGGCATGATCGGCTTCCTGAGCGAGCGGTTGGACCTTACGGCGACGCAGCGCGACTCGGTACGAGCGATTCTCGAGCGACACCGCGCCGACCTCGAGAAGATCTGGCGCCAGGTCCATCCGCAATTCGATTCGGTGCGGTCGAGAATGAGCGCGGAGATCAGCGCGCAGCTCACGCCGGCGCAACGGACGCGCTATGCGGACCTGGAACGGCGCCTCGACCGCCCACGGTTCGGCGGTGGTCCGCCGTGGGAGGGACCGAGACCACGACCTTGAGAGGGGAGGTGCTCCTCCAGAGGGAGCCTACACCTGAATCAAAGGAGGTGGTGCGCGACGGGCGATGCGGAACGGGCTCTTTGACGGAAGGGCCCGTTCTCCGTTTCAGCGTGCCGCCGTCGAGTCGGCCTGCCGCAACAAGCGTGAGAACTCGCCGAGCTCGGTGACGCCCAAGTCCGACACGACCCAGTAGGTGTAGTCCGGCGCGGACCAGTGGAGCATGTGATAGCCTTGGCGCGTGACTGCCGGCGGCCCGCCCGTCGACCCGCGCTGCGTCGGCCACAGGAAAACGTCGATCACATGCTGACGCCGTCCATAGGCGAGAGCCGCGACCGGCCCGCCCGCGACGTAGTCGAGACGCCCTCCGATCAACGGGTAGCCCAACCCGGCGAAGTCGTACACCGGCGGCGAAAAGTCGAGGCGGCCGTTGAACCACGGCTTCACCGTGTGCTGGTCGGTCGACGCGACGTCCGTCAGGTGCGTGCCCATCAGCGCGCGCACGTGGCTCGCCAACACTTCGTCGACGACCGCGTTTGCCGCGTCGCGCGAGTCGGTGATCTTCCACGTTCCGACTACGATACCGACGAGCACCGCCGCCGCGGCAAGCCAGCGCCATTCCGGCCGGGGGCGTGCGGGCGTTACCCCAGCCGCGGCTCGCAGCGCCAGCCGGACCCGCGAGCGCAGTTCCCGCGGCGCGGTCAGCGCCGGCAGCTGCGCTCGCATAGTCGCCCGCAGCACGCGTTGCCGCTCGTGAGCGCGCGCGCATGCCGCGCACTCGCGCAGGTGCCGCTCCATCTCCCGGGCCTCGTTTCCCATCAGCTCGCCGTCGCCGTACGCATCGAGCTGCGCTGCGAAGTCGTCGTGCTTCACGTCAGTCGCGCTCCTTCGTCGCGGCCCCGATCGCCCGCTCGAGGCGCCGCCGCGCCCGGGCGAGCCGTGACATCACCGTTCCCACCGGAATCCCGGCGACCTCCGCGATCTCTTTGTACGAAAGGTCCTGGAGCTCGCGCAGCACGATCACTTCGCGGAATTCCACCGGCAGGGCGTCGAGCGCGCGTTGCACCGTTTCCCGGTCCGCGGCGCGCAGCAACTCCGTCTCGGGATGCTCGTCCTCGCTGCCCCCGCTGTGCAGCGTCTCGTCGAACTCCGTCGCGTGCGCGTCCGGGCGCCGGTTGGCCCGCAAGGTGTACGCGGTGTTGCGGACGATCGTGAGCAACCAGCTGCGGCCCTCGACCGGGCCCGCGCCGCGGAACCCGTCGAAGTAGTTGAGCGCGCGCAGGTAGGCTTCCTGCACGACGTCCTCCGCGTCGTGCTCGTCTCGCAGCAGATAGCGCGCCAATGTGTACGCGGCGTCCAGGTGCGGTAGCACGGCGGCCTCGAAGCGGGTGAGCTGGCTCGGCTCCAACCGTCCCTCATGGATGTTGCGGTTCTTCCATCCCTATTGGACCGGGCGGGCGTCGGGATTATTCCCGGTGGAAGAGATCCGGGGCGCGTGCCGTCAGTAGAAGCATACCTACTCCACCACCACCGGCTCTCGCTCCAGCCGAACGCCGAAGCGCTCATACACCGCCCGGTCGATCGATTGGGCAAGCGCCAGCAGCTCGGTCGTGGTGCCGCCGTGATTCACCAGGGCGAGGGCGTGGCGCGTCGAGATCCCCACGCCGCCCTGCCGGTATCCCTTCGCGAACCCGGCGTGCTCGATGAGCCACGCGGCGGGCACCTTCACGCGGCCGTCGGCCGGGAACGTCGGGATGGGGTCGACCTCTCCGGCGTCGCGCCAGCGCCGGACGAGCTCGTCGAACGCGCCGGTCGGGAGCACCGGGTTCACGAAGAACGAGCCGACCGACCGCGTGTTCGGGTCGGCGGGGTCGAGCACCATCGACTTGCGACGCCGCAGCTCGAGAACCGTGTGCCGCACGACGCGCACGGCGGGGCCGGGCTCCAGCTGCTCCAGGCCGCCGTGCCGGCTGACCGCCTGTGCGAGCTCCGCGTACCGGACCTGCGGGAGCGTGTCGCGCCGCAGTCGCAAGGAAACGGCGAGGACGACGAAGCGGTCGCGGTCGCGCCCCTTGAAGCGGCTGCCGCGGTACACGAATTCGCATTGATCGTGGGTGAACACGACCTCGGCCAGGCTGGCGCGCTCGAGGCATCGCACCGACACGAGGCTGTCCGCGATCTCCTGGCCGTACGCGCCGACGTTCTGGATCGGCGTCGCGCCCACCGTGCCGGGAATTCCGGAGAGGCACTCGATCCCGGCGCATCCCCGCTCGACCGCCTGGCGCACCAGCCCGTCCCACTCGACCCCCGCCCCGGCGACGAGCTCCACCCCGTCCGGCGCGTCGCGGAACGTGACGCCGCCGATGGCGACCTTGAGAACGAGGCCCGGGAATCCAGCGTCTGCGACCACGAGGTTCGAGCCCCCGCCGATGATCTGCACCCGCAGCCGTCGCTCCCGCGCGGCGGTGAGCGCCTGGCGCAGCTCCGCCTCGGTCCTGCATTCGTGGAAATACCGGGCCGGCCCGCCCAACCCCAGGGTGGTGTAGGGTGCAAGGGGCACGCGTTCAAGCAGCGGAAGCGTCATGGCTCCAGTCAGAACATGAGCCCGGCACGCAAATAGATCGCGGTGCGCTCCGGGCTCCGCGCGACGGCGATCGAGATGGTGTTGACGCGGCCAGCCCGGCGCCGGCCATCAGTCTGGCCATGAGGGGGAACATCCTGCCCCAGGGGCGCCAGAGCAACCCTCCCGTTGATATATCAAGATAATTTGATATATTCCCCGATCATGTCCTCGACCACGCTCCCCAACATCGGCCGGGCCGCCCGGTGGTTCCACGCGCTCTCGGACGAGACCCGGCTCGAGATCGTGCGGCTGCTCTCGCACGGCGAGCGCTGCGTGTGCGAGCTGCAGGACGTGCTCGACTGCGCGCAATCGCGTCTGTCCTTCCATTTGAAAACGCTCAAGGATGCGGGGCTCGTGAGCGATCGTCGGGACGGGCGCTGGGTCTACTACGCGTTGAATCGTGAGGCGCTCGACGAAATCGCGGAGTTCGCGTCCGACGTGAAGCCGGGCAAGCATGCCGGAAGCTGTGCCCGAGCGTGCTGCGGCTAACGTGTCTCTCGGGAACTTGTCGACAAGGAGACGGCATCACATGAACAGCGACCAGATCAAGGAGACGGTGAAACAGAAATACGGGCACGTGGCGCAGCGCGTGCTGGGCGGCGAGCGCGGCGACTGCGGCTGTGCCTGCGATCCCGTCAGTTCGAACCTGTATGATGTGGCCGAGACCGCCGCGCTCCCGGAAGGGGCGGTGCGCGCGTCGCTCGGCTGCGGCAACCCGACCGCGCTGGCCGAGCTACACGCGGGCGAGGTGGTTCTCGACCTGGGCTCCGGCGGCGGGATCGACGTCCTTTTGTCCGCCCGGCGCGTTGGACCGACCGGGAAGGCCTACGGCCTCGACATGACCGATGAAATGCTCGACCTGGCGCGCGAGAATCAGCGCAAGGCCGGTGTCGCGAACGTGGAGTTCCTGAAAGGGGAGATCGAGCGCATTCCGTTGCCGGACGCGTCGGTGGACGTAGTCATCTCGAACTGCGTGATCAACCTTTCGGCCGACAAGCGCCGGGTGCTCGCCGAAGCATTCCGCGTGCTCAAGCCGGGGGGCCGGTTCGCCGTGTCGGACGTGGTGGTGCGCGGAGCGCTTCCCGCGGCGGTGCGACGCGACGTGGAGCTGTGGGTGGGGTGCGTGGCCGGCGCCTTGGAGGAGGTCGAATATCGGCGCCTGCTGGCGGAGGTCGGGTTCGAGGCGATCGGCATCGAGCCGACCCGGATCCACGAGTTCGACGACGCGCGCGCCGTCGGGGGTGAGCTGTTCAGTGCATTCGTGTGGGCGCACAAACCGCTCGGATAGCGGATGTTTCGCGTCCTGTTCCTGTGCACCGGCAACTCCGCCCGCAGCCAGATGGCGGAAGCGCTCCTCAACTGGAAGGGGAAGGATCGGTTCGAGGCGTACAGCGCCGGGTCCCGGCCCGCGGCGCAAGTGAACCCCTTGGCCATCGCTACGCTGCGCGAGCACGGCATCCCCTGGGCCGGCCATGCGCCGCGCGGCGTGGACGGCCTGGAGCGCGAGCATTGGGACTTCGTGGTGACGGTGTGCGATCGCGCCAAGGAAGCGTGCCCGATCTTCCCGGGCCAGCCGATCCTGGCGCACTGGGGCATGCCGGACCCCGCGGAGGTCGACGGCGATGGAGTCACTAAGCGGGCGGCCTTCCGGGACGCGTTCGTGTTGCTGAGCCGGCGGATCGATCTGCTCCTGGCGCTGCCGCTCGAGAAGCTCGAGCAGCTCGCGCTCGAATCCCGGGTGCGGGCGATCGGTAACGCTGGAAGCTAGGCCGCGAATTCTTGCGAAAAAAATGCTGCGACGCTGCAACAGTTGAAAAGAGATGACGCTCGGGCGACAGTTAATTTGAGCGACACAACGGGGTCAGCCCGGCATGTTGCAGCCCACCAACTTCTCCGTCTTGATGGTCGACGACACCACGGCCATTCGCGAAGCCATTGCGCGCTCGTTGGCACGGCGCGGATGCAGAGTCACCACCGCGACCAACGGTGTCGAAGCCTTGGAGATTCTCCGGAAGCAATCGTTCGACGTGATCATCACCGACCTCAACATGCCGGATCGCGGGGGCCTGTGGCTGTGGCGGCAAGCGCTCGTAGTGCGACCCGAACTGCGCGGCCGGTTTGTACTCGTCGCATCCGAGCCTCTACCGGAGCCACGCAGCTTGGCGTTGTTCCTCGAAACCGAGCGCTTCGTGCTGAAGCCCATTGCACTGGAGATGCTGTGGCATCACGTCGAGGACGTCTTCACGCGTGCCGCCACGACCGAAACGGGGGCGCGCGCCGAGCCGCGCGTGAGTGGGGCTCAAAGGGCTGAATCCGCACCATAAGCGTCCGTTTAGGACGTCGTCTGGCGCAACTGCCGCAGCACGTACTCGAGGATCCCGCCGTGCTGGTAGTACACCAGCTCCTGCGGCGTGTCGATCCGCACCGTCGCGCGAAACTCGACCGGCGCTCCCCCCCCGTCGGGACGGGTGGCCTTGACCGTCAGCTCCTTGCCACGCGGGAAGGCCTCGGCCAGCACGGCGGCGAGGCCGGTCAGGTCGAAGGTCTCCTTTCCGGTGAGCGCCAGCGTTGCCGGCGTCTGCTCGGGGAGGAACTGCAGCGGCAGAATCCCCATGCCCACGAGGTTGGAGCGGTGGATGCGCTCGTAGCTCTGCGCGATCACGGCGCGCACGCCCAGTAGCCTGGGGCCTTTTGCCGCCCAGTCGCGCGACGACCCGGCGCCGTACTCCTTGCCGGCGATCACGATGAGCGGCACGCCCTCGGCCTGGTACTTGACCGACGCGTCGTAGATCGTCATCTGCTCGCCGTCGGGGAGATGCAGCGTCACCGGCCCCTCGGTGCCGGGCGCCAGCAGATTCTTGAGCCGCACATTGGCGAACGTGCCGCGCACCATCACCTCGTGATTGCCGCGGCGCGAGCCATACGAGTTGAAGTCCTTGGGCTCGACGCCGTGCTCCACCAGGTACTTCCCGGCCGGGCTGGTCTTGCGGATCGAGCCGGCGGGCGAGATGTGGTCGGTGGTGATGCTGTCCCCGAGCAGGCACAGCACGCGGCCGGCGCGGATGTCCTTGATTGGCGCTGGCGCCGCCGGCATCCCGTCGAAGTAGGGAGCCCGGCGGATGTAGCTCGAGTCGGGCTCCCAGGCGAACCGGTCGCCTGCGGGCACGGGGAGGCGGTTCCAGCGGGCGTCCCCCTTGAAGACCTCGCCGTACTGCTTGTGGAACATCGCCGACTTGATCGACGTGCGGATGACGTCGTCCACCTCCTTGGCGGACGGCCAGATGTCCTTGAGATAGACGGGCTTCCCGTCCTTCGCCCTGCCGAGCGGCTCCCGCTGCAGGTCGAGATCGATCCGCCCCGCGAGCGCGTAGGCGACGACGAGCGGCGGTGAGGCGAGGTAGTTGGCGCGGACCTCCTGCTGGATGCGCCCCTCGAAGTTGCGGTTGCCCGACAGCACCGCGCACACCACCAGCTCGCCCTCGGCGATCGCCGCCGACACCGGCTCGGGGAGCGGTCCTGAGTTGCCGATGCACGTGGTGCAGCCATACCCGACGAGATGGAACCGCAGCTGCTCGAGGTAGGGCGTGAGGCCCGCCTGGTTCAGGTAGTCGGTGACCACCTTGGAGCCTGGGGCGAGGCTCGTCTTCACCCACGGCTGCGACTGGAGGCCGCGCTCGACGGCCTTCTTCGCGACGAGCCCGGCCGCGATCATCACCGACGGATTCGATGTGTTGGTGCAGCTAGTGATCGCGGCGATGACGACCGAGCCGTGATGCAGCTTGCAGTCCACGCCCTCGAGCTTCAGATCTACGTGCGTACGGCGTGGCGGCGCGGCCACCGCCGTTCCACCTCCGAATGGCTGGCCGCCTTCGGCCTCCCAATGGTTGCGCACGTCGCTGGGCGGCGCGATGGGCGAGGTGGGTTTGAGGAGGCTCGGCAGGGCGTCGAGAAACGCCCGGCCCACGGCGCGCAGCGGCACCCGGTCCTGCGGCCGGCGCGGGCCGGCGAGGCTCGGCTCGACCGTGGCGAGGTCGAGTGACAGCGTGTCCGAATACACCGGCTCAGGCGCATCCGGCGTATGGAACAGGCCTTGCGCCTTCATGTACGCCGCGACGAGCGCGACCTGCTCCGGCGTGCGTCCCGTGAACTCGAGGTAGCGCAGCGTCTCCTGGTCCACGGGAAAGATCCCCACGGTGGCGCCGTATTCGGGAGCCATGTTGCCGATCGTGGCGCGGTCGGCGAGCGGCAGCGTCGCGATGCCGGGGCCGTAGAACTCCACAAATTTCCCGACGACACCTTTCTTGCGGAGCATTTCGGTCACGGTGAGCACGAGGTCGGTCGCCGTCGCGCCTTCGGCGACCTTTCCCGTGAGCCGGAACCCCACGACCTGGGGGATGAGCATCGAGACCGGCTGGCCGAGCATCGCCGCCTCGGCCTCGATGCCGCCGACGCCCCAGCCGAGCACGCCCAGGCCGTTGATCATCGTGGTATGCGAGTCCGTGCCGACCAGGGTATCGGGATACGCCTGGGGCGTGGGCCCGGCGGTCGTGAACACCACGCGCGCCAGGTACTCGAGGTTGACCTGGTGGACGATGCCGGTATCGGGCGGCACCACGCGGAATCCCTGGAACGTCTGCTGCGCCCAGCGCAGCAGGGCATAGCGCTCCCGGTTGCGCTGGAACTCGAAGTCCGCGTTCACCTGAAAGGCGGTCGACGTGCCGAACTCGTCCACGATCACGGAATGATCGATCACCAGCTCGACGGGGAGCAGCGGGTTCACTTTCTTCGGGTCGCCGCCCATCGCCTGCATCGCATCGCGCATGGCCGCGACGTCGACCACGGCGGGGACGCCGGTGAAGTCCTGCATCAGCACGCGCGCCGGCATGAACGCGATCTCGTCATCCGGGAGCTTCGTCGGATTCCAGCGCGCCAGCCGCTCGATCTCCTCGGCCCGCACGGTGCGTCCGTCCTCCCGGCGCAGCAGGTTCTCGAGCAGGATTTTGAGGGAATACGGCAGGCGGCCGATCGCGAACCCGCGCTGCTCCAGCGCGTCCAGGCGGAAGATCTCGAAGCTCCGTCCAGCCACTGCGAGGCGGGCCCGCGTACCGAAACTGTTGGACGTCGTCATTCCACCGCCTTCACGTCCACGACGAAGTACTGGGTTTCTCCGAAGCAGCTCGTCGGGATGCCCATGTGCTGTTGGTACGTGAGCGCGACCCGTTTTCCCATCGACTGGTTGATCCGTGCGGCGACCGAATCGTCCCGCACGGTGAAGTAGAACTTCTCCGACATGGTCCCCGGGATCGAAACGATGGCCAACTCCCCTTCCCACGTCTTACAGATCCAGCCCTTCTTGGAGAATTTCTGGACGTATCCCGCGCGCTCCCCCTTCGAGTAGCTCCACGTCAGGGCGCTCCACGTGTACAGCACGAACACCACGATCGGCACGAGCAGGACCGCCGCGATGATGAGCTTGGTCTTGCGCGTCAACGTAAAGTTCACGCCGGGGAATCTACCCGGAAACAGTCCCACTCAGTAATCTGCCTCGTATTGCTCCGTCTTGTACGGCACGAACCCCCGGTTTCGGTAGTTCGGCAACGCATGGGGATGGTCCAGCGTGCACGTGTGGAGCCACACGCGCGCGGGCTCGAGCGCCCAGGCGTCGCGCACGGCGCACGACAGCAGGTGCCTGCCGAGGCCCCGGCCGATGGCGTCGGGGGAGAGTCCGAAGTACGCGATCTCCACCGAGTCGTCCTCCGGGACGCGCCGCAGCTCGTACCACCCTGCCAGCGTGCCGCGCCGGCGCGCCACGTACAAGGTGATCTCGGGCTTGGCCAGGTGCGCCCGGATCTCTGCATCGGTCCAGTCCCAGCGGTCACGCCAGTGGTAGGCCTCGCCCACCGTGCGGTAGCAGTGACGGTACAGCTCGGGGGTGGGCTGGGCGACGCGCTCGAGCACGACGTCGGGAAACTGCCCAAACGCGGCCTGGAACTGTCCGGGCGTGGTCAGCTCGAGATAGGTGCGTGTGGCGAGCACGTGCGGAATCTAAGCGGGGTCCGATGTCCGGAGTCCGGCAGGTGTGGCCACCGGACCCCTGACACCGGACCCCGGACACCGTATTTTTTGGAATGACATTCAACCGTATGGGCACCGTTCCCTTGCCGCTGGCCCTGCACTTGGCGAGCTACACCGTGCTCGGGTTGTTCTGCTTCTTCGCGGGCGCATTGAATCTGATCGACCCGGGCAAGATCCCGCACGGCATCATGTTCCTCCTGGTGTGCGGGTTCAGCTGGGGGTACGTGTTCGGCATCCTGATGGCACGGAAGGAAGTCGTCATGCTGGGCTTCCTCGCGAGCGCCGCGTGGCTCGTCGCGGCGCTCGCCGGGGCAGCACGCTTCGCCTTCGATTGGCGACTCACCGCCCTGCTCGTGGGGTTGGGCGCGTACGGGTTGGTGACCCTCGCGATCTACCGCAACCGCATCCTCGAGCACTGACGGCTCGACTCAGCCGATCGTCGCGGTCGCCACCTGCTCCGGGGCCGCCGGCAGCTCCACCACGAACCGCGCTCCACCGAGCTCGGAATCCTCGAGCCAGAGCTTGCCGCCGACCTCGGTCACGACCCGCTGACAGATGGCCAGGCCGAGCCCCGTGCCCTCATCCGGTCCTTTGGTCGTGAAGAACGGGTCGAAGATCCGGCCGCGGATCTCGGGCGGGACGCCGGGCCCTGAGTCCTCCACCACCAGCCGCACCCACCCCTCCCGCGCCTGCGTCGTGAGCTGAATGACCGCGGGCTCGCGTCCCTTGACCACGTGCTCCGCGTTGGTGACGAGGTTGATGACCACCTGCTGCAGCTCCTGCCCCAGGCCGAGGACCGCGGGCGCGGACTGATCGAGTCGGGTGCGGAACTCCACGTTGTCCGCGCGCAGCACGCGTTGCCGGATCTCGGCGACGTCGTGGACCAGATCGTTGATCTGGACACGCGTGGGGGTGGTGTCGGCCCGACGCGCCAGCCGGAGCAGGCTGCGCACGATGCGCGCGGCGCGGTCCACCTCGCGGGTGATGGTCATCGCCGTGGTGTTGGTGTCGGGGTCCTTGCTCGAGCGGCCGAGCAGCTCCGCTTCCATGCGGATCGCGGCGAGGGGGTTGTTGACCTCGTGCGCCACGCCGCTCGCGATCTCGCCCACGGTGGCGAGCTTCTCGCGCGCGATCAGCTCGCGCTGGGCACGCAGCTCGTCGGTCCGGTCGTACAGGGCCACGAGCAGGTTGTCGCGCCCCACCCCCGACAGCCCGGTGATGGTACAATCGCAGATGCGCCGGTCCCCGGTCGGCTGGGTGACGAGCACGCGTCCGTGCCAGGGCGCGCCCGTCTGCGGCCGGGCGAGCACCAGGTGGAGCGAGATCTCGCTGGGCGACAATCCCAGGGCCTCCAGATGCAGGCCGAGCGCCTGCGACTCGTTCGCGATCCCGAACAGCCGGCACCCCGCCTGGTTGACCTGCTGGACTCGGCCCTGGCGGTCGACCAGGGCGAGCGGGAGCGGGCTCGAGTCCACCATCGCGTGCGCCCGCTCCGCGGCCGCGCGAGCGCCCGTCACCGCCTCGGAGAGCTCGAGGCCGCCGGCGATGTACGCCGCCACCGCGGCCAGGTATTGCAGGTCGACGAGACCGAACGAGGGTGGCGTCACGCTCTCCGTGCCGGGCTGCTCGTACCGGACCACCCCAACGGCCCCCGCGACTCCGCTCGACGTCTTGAGCGGGGCGATCATCGCCCCGCGCGCCGTGGCGGCGGGATTGAGCCCGGGCTGGGTATCGGGCTCGGCGAGAATGTTGTCGGTGAGGAGCGGCTCGCCGGTGCGCACCACCCTGCCGGTCGTGCTCGTGGTCAGCCCGATCTCGAATCCCTGCATCTCCGCGCACTCACCAACGGTCGCCGCGATCCGCAGCGTATCGCCGTCCCGCTGCCGCAATGCGACGAACGCGCCTTGCGCCTCGACCAGGCTCACCACGCTCTGCAACGTGTACTTGAGCAGCAGATCGCGCTCCGGCGCCGCCAGCAGCCAACGCGACAGCTCGACCAGAAAGGTCCCGAGCCGCCGCTCCCGCTCGAGCCCCACCCGGCGGGCCACCATGACCGCGAGGTGGGTCGCGATCTCCAGCGCCGAGCGCAACACGTCGGCCGGGAAGCCGTCGGGAATGCCGCGGAACGTGGCCCGCACGTGCCGCCCCTCGGCGTCATGATAGTCGATGATGAACGGCTCGCCGCGCGTACCGGGCGCACCGGCCTGGACGGTCCCGGACTCGTTCAGTCCCTGGTAGTCGAGCTGCACATGGGCGCCGCCGGCCCAGTCGCTCAGGACGCCGGTCGCCGCCTGCCAGAAGGCCCGGGTTTGCTTGGCGTTTCCGGCTTCGGTTAGCAATCGCCGAATGGGATCTAGCACGCTTACAAACTACGTCACGAGACAACGTCGCGGGAATACGTCGCGACGTGACGCCGCTTCGTGACGTCCCCTCGTGACGGTGTATAGAGTCGGGAACCCGCGGGCGTTTTCGGGATATGGAGGCTACGCTCGATCTGCTTGCCGACCCTCGAGTCGGCGATCTCGATAGCAGCAGTTCACCCGGCACCAACGGTTCCCACATCCCCCCCGCGGCCGACGCCGACCTGCTCGACGCCTATTCTCGCGCCGTGGTCAGCGCGGCCGAGCGGGTCGGACCCGCCGTCGTGAGCGTGGAGGTGCGACAGCGCGTCGAGCGGCGGGGCCGCCCCGCGCGTGAGCTGCCGGGCCACGGCTCGGGATTCGTGTTCACGCCGGACGGCTTCGTCCTCACGAACAGCCACGTGGTGCACGGCGCCACGCGCATCGACGCGACGTTTGCCACCGGACGGCGCCTGCGGGCGGAGCTCGTCGGGGACGACCCTGACTCCGATCTCGCGGTGATCCGTGTGAACCCGGTTTCACTCGCCGTCGCGGAATTCGGCGACTCGAGCGCGCTGCGCGTGGGGCAGCTCGTCATCGCCATCGGCAACCCACTCGGCTTTCAGAGCACCGTCACGGCCGGCGTGGTGAGCGCGCTGGGGCGCTCGTTCCGCTCCGTGACGGGGCGACTGATCGACGACGTGATCCAGACCGACGCCGCGCTCAACCCCGGGAACTCGGGCGGGCCGCTGGTGGATTCCGCGGGCCGCGTGGTCGGCGTCAACACCGCGGTGATCCTCCCGGCGCAGGGCATCTGCTTCGCCGTGGGGATCAACACCGCCAAGTTCGTGACCGGCCAGCTCATCCGGCACGGCAAGATCCGGCGCGGCAAGATCGGCGTGGCAGGGCAGAACGTGTCGCTCGCGCGGCTCGTCGTGCGGGCGCACGGCCTGGAGGCGAAGAGCGGCGTGCTCGTGACCGGCGTGGACGGAAACAGTCCGGCCGCGCGCACCGGGGTGCGGCCGGAGGACATCATTGTGGGACTCGACGGCAAGCCCGTGACGGGGATCGACGACCTGCACCGGCTGCTCGCCTCGGACCGGATCGGCGCAGAGACCACGATCGTGGTGTTACGGAAAGCGGAGAAGCTCGAGCTGCCGATTACGCCGGACGCCCTCTAGACTTTGATCGCGCCGGGGAACCGAGCGGCATCCGGGGAAAAACCCGGGAAAATCGCCGCGAGGTCCTTCGCACCGAGGTGACGCGCGAGGACCTCGGCGAACAGGTCGCGGAAATCCGTGGTGACGGCGACGTCGCGGCCCTCGAACCGATCGGCCGGGTCGAGTCCGGGCCAGCGCCCGAGCATCCTGCCCCCGTTCACGGGGCCGCCCATGACCAGCATCGCGGTGGCGTGCCCGTGGTCGGTCCCGCTGTTGCCGTTCTCGCGCACCGTGCGGCCGAACTCCGACATCGTGAGCACGACCACGTCCCGCAGCTTCTCACCCAGGTCCTGGGCGAACGCGGCGAGCGCCTGCCCAAAGTCGGCGAGTCGCGCGGCGAGCTGCCCGTCGCTCGATCCCTGATTCACGTGGGTGTCCCAGCCGGTGACGTCGGCGAACGCCAGCTGCAGCCCCACATCGGCCTTGATGAGTTGGGCGATCTGCATCATCGCCTTGCCGAACCGGCCGCGCGGGTAGTCCGCGCCGTGCGCGGGCTGGTACTGACTCGGGCTCACCTGTTTCAGCATCTGGACGGCCTCGAATGCCTCCTGGGAGGACGTCGAGAGCAGCCCGGTCGCCGACCCGGCGTACAGCTCTTCGAATGCCCGGGTGAGCCGGTCGCGGGCCGCCGGCTGCGGCGCCCTGAGGCCAAACGCCTGCAGGTCGTCGATCGCAAGCGACGGCGCCGAGCCGGCGAGGATGCGCGGCAGCTGCGGACCGAATGCCACCGCGCGAAACGGGGTGTCCTGGTGCTCGCGGTCGTGCTGGCAGTAGCGGTTGAGCCAGCCGTCCGGGGTCGCCTTGGCACCGGGCGTGCCCGACTCCATGTAGTCCTGGGCGTCGAAGTGACTGCGGGTCGAGTCGGGGGACCCGATGGCGTGGATGGCGGCGAGACTCTTGTTCTCCCACAGCGGCTTCAAGGCTGCGAGGCGCGGATGCAGCCCGAAATGCCCGTCCAGGTCGACGACGTCGGGCTCCGGCACGGCGATGCGCGGGCGCTCGCGATAGTACAGTGGGTCCCCGTGCGGCACAACCATGTTGAGCCCGTCCACGGCGCCGCGTTGAAACAGACACACCAACATGCGGCGGTCAGGGGGACCGGCGGACGGGCGGACGGCAAAGGCCGCTCGCGCGAGGAACAACGGATCCAAGCCCAGACTGAACAGCGCTAGGCCGCCTGATTTCACGAAGACGCGTCGCGAGATCGTCATTGTCTCTGAAACTCCGGTCCGCCGATCGCCAGGCCGATTGCCAGTGCACGAGCCTGAAGCGGATCGCTGATGTCTGATATCTGACGTCTGATGACCTGCTTGGTGTTCTCCGACATCGTGCCGCTCAACACCGCGGCGTTCGCCTGCGCGATCAGCCGCTCCGCGTCCGGCGTCGCCGGCACGATCGAATCGAGGCTCACGGCCACGCCGGGCAGTCTCCCCGCCGCGAGCGCGACCGCGGCGTTCATCCGGTCGAGCAGCGCGCCGCTGTTCACCCACGCGTCTTCCCGTTCGGGGTAGCCGTCCGGCGCCACGTGGAGAAAGAGCGGCTCGCCGAGGCGAGCGACCACCTGGGCCAACCGCGGCGTCGTGTCGGGGTCGCCGCCCACGGCGCGCGCGGCGCTCACAACGAACTCGAGCGGCGTCTTGATCTTGGCGCGCACGTTTTCCGGCGCCCAGAAGTCGGGCGACCGGAAGATGGCGCGCAGCACTTCGCGGATGTCGCCGTCGCTGCGTTTCCAGGCGGTCACCGCATCGTCCACGCAGCCGTCGGGCGGGTCGTCGTTCACGAATCGCTGGCACAACCGGCGGCTCACGTGATGCATCGTCGCCGGATAGTTGGCGAGCAGCTTGAGCAGGCGCACTCCTTCGTCCCTGCCGCGGCCGGCGGGGAACATCACGCCCATCACCACCTTCTCGCCGTAGTCGTGTGCCCAGTCATGGAATTCAAAGTCCCCGCCCTGCTGCGGTCGCCGCACGCTCCAGCCCGTGAATATCCGCGCGACGTTGATCACGTCCTGCTGGGTGTAGCCGCCATCCACGCCCAGCGTGTGCAGCTCGAGCAGCTCGCGGGCGTAATTCTCGTTGATGCCCTTGGGCACGCGCGCGAGCGCCTGGCGGCGCAGCGAGTCCGCGCGCATCGGATCGTGTCCCGGATCGAACAGTGGCGGGCGACCGAACATCGGGCGTGGGCCGAACAGTGGTCGGGCGCGCAGCCGCATCGCCTGCGGCGGCGTGGCACCGGGCGCCACGCTCTCCCAATTGTCGAGGTAGAACAGCATGGCGGGGCTCTCGGCTGTGGCGATCAGGAGGTCCGCGAACTTCCCCAGGGCGCGAGGCCGGATCGTCTGCTCGATGTAGGACGGGGTGAGGAACCGGTCCGCGCCCTTGGCGAAGAAGACGTTGAAATGATTGGCCCAGAAGTCGACCATCACTTCGTACAGCTGACGCTCGGACAGGACGGCGCGGATGACGGCGAGCTCCTGAAACTCTGCCCCCAAGCGGCGTCCGCGTTGCTCGAGCGGTCCTGCTTGCTCGGGTTTCTCGGTCATGCTATCAGTCGCCGCCGCGCGCTTCTGCTCGCGCCGCTCGCGCTGGGCGTCGACGTAGACGCGCGCCAGCTCGCCCGCGTCGTAGTCGAGGATCTTGAACCGCCGCTCCCGCGCGGCGAGCGGGCCGTCGTCGATTTTGCGGGGCGAGAGCTGCCTGTCGACCCACCGCATCACCCCATCGGCGGCGACGCGGTCCACTTCGCCAGGCCGAGGGCCGTAGGCGAGGCGGTTGAGTGCGTGCAGGGCGGAGTCGCGGGGGGTGAGGGCCGGCGCCTGCGCGCTCGCCTCCACCAGGGGCCACGCGGCGAGCGCGCCACACAGGCACACGAGGGTCCGGGTTTTCATACGGTTATATTGACGCACAGCCTCTGAGGGAAGTTAAGGTCGTGACCGCGCCACGTTTCACCCCGCACGGTATCCCTACGCGACGCATCAGCGTGCCGGGTCGGGACGGCAAGCCGCCTACGTGGGACGAGCGGCTGCAGGCGCTCAAGTACGTGCCCCCGCTCCTCAAGCTCGTATACGAGACGCACCGCGGCTATACCGTGGCGATCCTCGTCCTGCGGGTGGTGCGGTCGTTCGTGCCGCTGGCCGTGCTGTGGATCGGCAAGCTGATCATCGACGGCGTGATCGCGGCGGTGCGGCTGCGGGCCGGCGGGGGCGGCATCGACTGGTGGCATCTCGGCGGTCTGGTCGCGCTGGAGCTCGGCATCGCGGTCGCGGGGGAAGGGCTGGCCCGACTGTCCTCCCTGCTCGAGAGCCTGCTGGGTGATCTGTTCTCGAACCGCATCAGCGTGCGCCTGATGCAGCACGCGGCCACCCTCGATCTCGCCCAGTACGAGGACCCGGAAACGTACGACCACCTGGAGCGGGCGCGGCGCCAGACGGTGGGGCGCATCGGCCTGATCGCCCTGCTGCTCTCCACGGGACAGGACATCATCACGCTCGCCTCGCTCGGCGGCGTGCTGCTGGTGCAGCTCCCCTGGCTCCTGTTGCTGCTCGTCGTCGCGGTGCTGCCGTCGTTTCTGGGCGAGACGCACTACGCGGCTCTCGGCTACTCACTGCTCTTCTCCTGGACGCCGGAGCGGCGGCTGCTCGACTACCTGCGCTACGTCGGGGCCTCGGACGAGATGGCGAAGGAGGTCAAGCTCTTCGACCTGTCGGACTTCCTGGTGGGCCGCTACGCCAAGCTCTCGGACGAGTTCTACGAGGCGAACAAGCGGCTCGCCGTGCGGCGGAACCTCGTCTCCACGCTGTTCGTCACCATCGGTACGCTCGGCTACTACGGCGCCTACGCGGTAATCGTCTATCTCACGGTGCTGAGCCACTTCACGATCGGCGCTCTCACGTTCCTGGCGGGCTCGTTTCGCCAGAGCCGGGACCTAATCCAACGGGTCCTGCTCTCGCTGTCGCAGGTGTGGGAGCAGAGCCTCTATCTGTCCGACCTGTTCACGTTCTTCGACGTGCGTCCCCGGGTGACTTCTCGTCCCGGAGCGCGGCCGGTGCCGGTGCCGATCCGCCGGGGCTTCGAGTTTCAGGACGTGGGGTTCCGCTATCCGGGATCGGACCGCTGGGCGGTGCGGCACCTGTCCTTCACGCTCGAGTGCGGCGAGCGCATCGCGCTGGTAGGCGAGAACGGGGCGGGGAAGACGACGCTGGTGAAGCTCCTGGCCCGGTTGTACGACCCGGACGAGGGCCGCATCCTGCTCGACGGCGTCGACCTGCGGGACTACGACCTGGGCAGCCTGCGCACCAACATCGGGGTGATCTTCCAGGACTTCGTGCGCTACGACTTCGTGATGAAGGAGAACATCGGCGTCAGCCAGATCGAGCGGCTGGAGGACGAGGCGCGCATCCGCGAGGCGGCGCGCCGCAGCCTCGCCGACTCGGTGGCCGGGCGGCTGGAGCACGGCTACGACCAGATGCTGGGCCGCCGCTTCGATGGGGGTGTGGAGCTGTCGGGGGGCGAGTGGCAGAAGGTGGCGCTGGGGCGCGCCTACATGCGCGACGCCCAGGTGCTGATCCTCGACGAGCCGACGGCGTCGCTCGACGCCCGCGCGGAGTATGAGGTGTTCTTACGGTTTGCCGAGCTCACGAGGGGGCGGATGGCGGTGCTTATCTCGCATCGCTTTTCCACGGTGCGGATGGCCGATCGCATCCTCGTCCTCCAGGGCGGGGAGCTGATCGATCAGGGAACGCACGACGAGCTGGTGGGGAGAGGCGGGTTGTACGCGGAGCTGTTCGGGCTGCAGGCGGCGGGGTACCGCTGACCGTCACGTCCGGTCGTCGTCAAGGAAGGTGTAGCACCACGCCTCTCCTTCGAGCACGGTTTCGCCGGTCTGCCGCGTGACCGTAATACGCAGCCGACAGACGGGCTTCGTCGCGTGGACGCTCACCACCTCGGCGTCGGCCGTGATCGTGTCTCCGACGTAGACCGGGGCTGTGAACTTCCAGTGCTGACTCAGGAACACGGTGCCGGGCCCGGGGAGGTCCATGGCCACGAGGGCGTGCAGCAGGCCCGTCGTGAGCCCGCCCTGCACGACCAGCGTCTTGAACTTTGTCTTCGCGGCGAACGCCGCGTCGAAGTGCAGCGGGTTGTAGTCGCCGGTGAGGCGTGCGTACGTCGCGACGTGCTCCGCCGAGAGCGTGAGGCTGCGCCGGGCCTTCTGGCCGACGGCGACCGTCATCGCCTGGGGCCGGGCCGGCCGGGCGGGGCGGGCGCCTCGCGTGACCGCTCGAGGGAAGCGACGAACGGCGCGAAGTACTGTTTCCACGCCGCCGCGACGGTGTGGGTGCCGTGGCCGCGCGTCAGCTCGCTCGTCGGAATCAGGACGAAGCGACCCGATTTCACGCTCCGCATCAGCCGCTGCACGATCTCGAGCTCGGGCGGATTGATCAGGTCGTCCGCGGAATTGATGGCGAGGACCGGGGCCGTGATGCGACCGAGATCGGGGCTCGGGTCGTAATCGCGCGACGCCGCGAACTGGTACAGCATGTCGTTCGCATCGGCCGCGGCGAGCCGGTCGTGCAGCCAGCGCGCGATGTAGGCGTCCGCCGAGTCGCGCGTCGGCGCGGCGCGTTGCAGGGGGAGCGGGCTCGATCCCATGAGAAACAGGATCTGCAAGGCGGCGACCAGTCCCCGCGGCTGCTGCAGGTAGTCGCCGGCCCGCCACTCCGGGTCGCCGCGGATGTCCTCGATGATCATGCTGCGCATCATGCGGTTCCGGCCGGCGATCTGCGTGGGCGCGCAGGCGAGCGGCACCACGCCGTCCATGAAGTCGGGATGCCGCTCCGCCCACAGCCACGCGTGCATGCACCCCATGGACGTGCCCATGACCAGCAGCAAGCGATCGACGTGCAGCCCCTCGGTCACCAGCCGGTACTGCGCCGCGACCATGTCCGCGTAGGTGTAGTGCGGGAACCGGGCCTTGAGCCCGTCGCTCGGCTTGCTCGACGCTCCATGACCGATGTTATCCGGCAGGATGAGATAATGGGTGGCCGTGTCGAGTGGCTGACGGGGGCCGTACAGTTCCCCGGCGAAGAGCGGCGACAGGAACTGGCTGCCCGAGCCCCCGGTGCCATGGAGAATGAGCACGGCGTTGCGCACGATCCCGCGCGCGTCGCGCTCGGGCCGTCCGAGCGTCCGATAGTGGAGCCGCAGGACCGGCAGGGTCTCTCCGCTCGCGAACCGGAAGTCGGCGATCGTGAAGGTCGCGGTGTCCCCTTGGAGCGCCGCGAGGAGCAGCAGCAGCGTCACCGTGAGGTGACGACTTGAATGGCGCCGTGCAGGTGTCCGGGGCCGAAACGGGCTTCCGCCTCGGACGCGCTGTAGTGACGGATCGCGACCGCGGCGTTCACCTGCAGCGTGCGGAGCGCTTCCGGGCCCCCCAGGCGGCTTTGGTCGACATAAACGACGACGTCGCCTTCGGTCTGGGGGCGGAGCGTCGTCGGATTGCGACGGAACCAGCCCGGTCGCAAGGCGTGCAGCGCCTCGTACAACGTCGACGCCGTGGCGACTCTGCCCAGCTCCTCTTGCGTGACGACGTCGGTCGAGCGAACGGGGACCGGCTCGTGGCCCGCCTGGCTGCCGGCGCCGCCGCCGCAGCCCGCGAGCACGAACGCCGCCACGACGGCGAGCGGCACGGGGGTCGATCGAGCGTACATTGGGTGCTCCTGCCGTGTTTGTTGCATCGAACTTACCCGTCGGGGAGCGGGGGGGCGAGTCTGAGAGGGGAAGGAACGACGCGCCGGAGTAGCCGCGTAACCGGCTACTCCGGCGGTACGGCGCTCAGCGGGTGCTGTCCTTCTTCTGTTGCTGGTGCTCCTGATCTTGGTGGACGTCCTTCCGGTCCTGCCGCAGGTCGCGGCGGTCGGCGTGTGCGTCGCGCACGTCGTGGCGACGATCGCGGCGGTCCTGGCGCAGGTCGCGGCGATCGCCGCGCAGCTCGCGCCGGTCCTGACGCGCGTCCTTCAGGTCGCCTTCCTTCACGTCCTCACGCACGTCGCGCCGGTCCTGCCGGATGTCCCGGCGATCCTGGCGAATGTCTCTGGTGTCGTGCCGGATGTCCGTGCGATCGCCGTGCAGCTCGCGGCGGTCGTGCCGGATGTCCTTCCGGACCTTCTTTCCATCGGAATCACCCACAGCCTGTGCTGACATGACGGCGGGCACGCTCAGGGCAAGCCCCAGAGCGATCAAGAGCGCGAATCGGCCTCGCATAAGAGTCCTCGGTAGAGGTTCACGGATGAGACTAGGACGACGGACGCGACGTTAACAGTCGGTTCCCGTCGTCAACGTGACCCGCATCACGCGGCGCGCTCGACGGCTCCCTCGGAGGGTAGATTGTAGCCCGTATGGCCGCGAGCCGCTCCCGACTCGGCGTGATCTTTCTCACGGTCCTGATCGACCTGATCGGCTTCGGGATTATCATGCCGATCCTGCCGCTGTACGCGCAACGCTTCGGAGCGCAGGGGCTCGGCTATGGGGCCCTCGTGTTCGTCTTCTCGGCGATGCAGTTCGTCGCGACGGCGCTGCTCGGGCGGTTGTCGGACCGGATCGGCCGGCGGCCGATCCTCCTCACGACGATGTTGTTCAATGCCGCCGGCTACGTGTTGTTCGCGTTCGCCCCCTCGTACGCGCTGCTGTTCATCGCACGCGTGATCTCGGGCTTCGCGAGCGGCAACATCTCGGTGGCGCAGGCGTACGTGGCGGACATCACGCCGCCCGCCGAGCGGGCCCGCGGTATGGGCACGATCGGCGCGGCGTTCGGAATTGGGTTCGTGCTGGGCCCGATGATCGGCGGGCTCGCGGACCACTACCTGGGGCACCGCGCCCCCGGTCTCATCGCGGCCGGGCTCTCGCTGATCAACTTCGTCTCGGCGAGTGTGATCCTGCGCGAGTCGCTCGCCGCCGAGCACCGGCGGGAGCGGCCGCTGTTCGATCTCGGGCACATGAGCGAGGCGCTGCGGCGCGAGCGGCTGCGGCCGCTCATGCTCGTGTGGTTCCTCGCCCCATTTTCCTTCGCGGGCTACACCGTGGCGTTGCCGTTGCACGCGACCCAGGCTTTGAGCTGGGGCGCGAAGGAGCTCGGCTGGCTGTTCGTGGTAATCGGTGTGATCGCCGCGGCCGTGCAGGGGTTTCTGTTCGGGCGTCTCGAGCGGCACACCGGGGCGCGCGCCCTGCTGATCGTCGGGCTGTTCGGGATGGCGGCGAGCATCGCCGCCGTGCCGTACGCCATGAACAGTCTCCAGCTCTACATCCTGACGGTCCCGCTCGCCTTCGCGAACAGTCTGTTCGCGCCGGCGGCCTCGGGGCTCGTTTCCATCTATGCCGACCCCACGGAGCAAGGCACGATCCTCGGCGCCGCGCAGGCGTTCGCCGCGCTCGGCCGGAGCGTCGGCCCCCTCGGCGCCGGCTGGGCGTACGACGGGCTGGGACAGCGGACGGTGTTCATGCTGGCGGGCGCGATCATGGTGGTAGCAGGCGTGAGCAGTGTGCAGTTACAGGAGATGCAACGGCTAGACGCACAGACGCACCGTGGTGAACCGCTTGAGTGAGCGGGAGTCTAGCCTAGTCACTGTTTGCCGCCTCATATTCTCCTGATCCCCTGCCGGAGCTGCCTGCGCGATGCGCGTGTACAAGACACCGGAGATTCGCAACGTCGCGGTCGTGGGCCACGGCGCGAGCGGCAAGACCTCACTGGTCGACGCGCTCGCGTTCGTGGCCGGTACCAGCAAACGCCACGGCGCCGTGAAGGACGGCACGGCTCTCACCGATTACACTCCCGACGAAATCGAGCGCAAGTACTCCATCAATCTCGCCTTGGCGGTCGCCGAATGGATGGACACCAAGCTCAACCTCATCGACACACCCGGCTATCTCGACTTCACGGGGGAGGCGCTGGCGGGCGTGTACGCGGCGGACGGCGCCGTGGTGGTCGTCTCGGCCACCGGTGGGGTCGAGGTGGGCACCGAGAAGGTGTGGGACTACTGTGAGGGGCGCGGGATCCCGCGGCTGTTTTTCGTCTCCTTGATGGACAAGGAGCACGCCGGCTTCGAGCGGGTGTACGAGCAGATCAAGCGGCAGCTGACGCCGAAGGTGATCCCGGTGGAGATCCCCGTGGGCGAAGGCCCCGACTTCCACGGGATCATCAATCTGTTTTCGAAGAAGTGTCACCTGTACAAGAAGGGGACGAAGGCGGGCGAGTACGAGGAGGTGGACGTCCCGGAGGAGTACCGCGAGCGGTTCGACCGGTACTCGAAGGAGCTGATCGAGCGCATCGCCGAGACCGACGACACCCTGCTCGAGCGCTACCTGGGCGGCGAGGAGATCGGGCGGGATGAGGCGATCGCCGCCATGAAGGCGGGGATGGCGCACGGCGAGTTGTTCCCGCTGTTCTGCGGCGCGGCGGAGCTGACGTACGGGACGCGCGCCCTCTTGTCCAAAATGGTGGAGCTCTTCCCCGCGCCCGACGAGCGCCCCCCGGTCGAGGCCCAGAAGTGGGGTAGCGCCGAGCGGATCATGCTGCGGGCGGAGGATGGCGGGCCGTTCGTCGCGCAGGTGTTCAAGACGATGTCCGAGCCGCACGTGGGAGATGTGACCTACTTTCGCGTCTATTCCGGCGCGGTGCGCAACGGGCAGGACGTGTATAACGCCCCCCGCTCCGCGGTCGAGAAGCTGAACCACTTGTGCGTCAACGTCGGGAAGGACCGCTTCGAGATCGCCGAGCTGCACGCCGGCGACATCGGGGTCGTCGCGAAGCTGCGCGACACGCACACGAACGACACGCTGTCCACCCGGGAGGCGCCGATCGTGCTGCGCAAGATCCCGTTCCCGGAGCCCGTCATCACCGTGGCGATCGAAGTCAAGCAGCGCGGCGAGGAAGAGAAGCTCTCGAACGGCCTGCACAAGCTGCACGAGGAGGACCCGACCTTCCAGCACGAGTACAACGCGGAGCTGCAACAGACGCTGATCCGTGGGCTGGGCGAGCGGCATCTCGAAATCATCGTGGGCCGGCTGGCGCGCAAGTACGGCGTGCACGCCGTGACCACGAAGCCGCGAGTCGCCTATCGCGAGACGTTCCGGGGGAAGGCCGAAGGCCAGGGGAAGCACAAGAAGCAGACCGGCGGCCGCGGCCAGTACGGCGACTGTTGGATCCGCATTGCTCCGCTGCCCCGGGGCTCCGGGTTACAATTCGCGGACGAGATCGTCGGCGGCGTGATCCCGCGCCAGTATATCCCGGCGGTGGAGCGCGGTATTCAGGAGGCTGCGGCCCGCGGCCCGGTGGCGGGGTATCCGGTGGTGGACTTCAAGGTGGAGCTGTACGACGGCTCCTACCACGACGTCGACTCCAACGAAATGTCGTTCAAGATGGCCGGCATCCTGGCGTTCCGGAACGTGAGCCCGAACTGCAAACCGGTGCTGCTCGAGCCCATCCTGGAAGTCGACGTGTGGACGCCCGACGAGTATCAGGGTGCCGTGATGGGCGACCTCTCTTCCCGACGGGGCCACATCATGGGCACCGAAAAGGATGGCCGGCTCACCAAAGTGAAGGCGCTCGTGCCCGAGGCGGAGCTCGACCGCTACGCAACCGCGCTGCACTCGCTGACACACGGCCGGGGGACGTACCGGTCGAAATTCCACGTCTACCAGGAAGTGCCGGCGGAGGTGGCCCACAAGCTGATCGAGACGCGCAAGAAAGAGATGGCGGAGGCGAAGGCCTCATGAGGCGGAGCGTGGTGTGCGCGCTGCTCGCCGCGGGCGCGGCCTGCGAGCCCGCGGTCAGGAGACCGTCCGCGTCCCAGACCCCGGGGACGCCGGCGGACTCCACGGCCGTCCACGTGTCGCCGGCGCCACCGCCTCTCACGCCGCCGCCTCCGGCCGCCACGAGAGTCGCCACCATCGCAGGATTCCTCGCGCCGGAGTCGGTGTTGCATGACACGGCGCAGGACATCTATTTCGTCTCAAACATCAACGGCAGCCCCACGGCGAAGGACGACAACGGCTTCATCAGCCGAGTGCGGCCGGACGGGGCGGTCGAAAACCTCAAGTTCATCGAGGGCGGCCACAACGGTGTCACGCTTCACGCCCCGAAGGGGCTGGCGCTGCTGGGGGATACGCTCTGGGTGGCCGACATCGACGTCGTGCGCGCGTTCGACGCCCGAACCGGGGCCCCTCGCGACAGTGTGAGTCTTGCGACGCTGGGCGCCGTGTTTCTGAACGACATCGCGATCGCGCAAACGGGCGCGCTCTACATCACCGACTCAGGCATCAAGTTCGACGACGTGGGGAACGTGCTGCACCCGGGCCCGGACCGGGTGTTCCGGATCGGCCCCGATCGCAAGGTGACGGTGGCGGTGCGGGGGGACACGCTGGGCCGGCCGAACGGGATCGCGCTCGACCCCGTGGGCAAGCGCTTCGTGATCGTCGAATTCGGTGGACGATCGGTGCTCGCGTGGAAGCCGGAGGACAAGGCGCCGACTGTGATCGCCAAGGGACCTGGCGGGTTCGACGGCGTCGTGGTCGTCGGCGGCAAGATCCTCGTCTCGAGCTGGAGTGATTCCACCGTGTCGAGCTACGAGACCGGTCAGGAGGTAAAGCTCGTCACGAGCATTCCGAGCCCGGCCGACATCGGGTACGACGCGAAGCGAAACCGCGTGCTCATTCCCGTGCTCACCGCGAACCGCGTCGAGATCTGGCAGCTGCCGTAGCGCCACCGCGGATCCAAGGGACGTGTAGCGACCGCGCGACACACTGACGAGCCGAGGCATCTCCGATGTCGCGCCAGTTACCCTGGTACTGCGCTCGGCAGGGTGCACGGCTTTTGCAGCGGGCACGTCCATGTTTGCCATCGGTCACACGCGCCGCTCGCGTGCACCCATCCGCCTCATGCTAGTCGACGATCACGTCGTCTTCCGCGCCGGCCTGCGCGCGCTCCTGGAGAAGCAGCGGGGTGTCACCGTAGTCGACGAAGCCGGGCGCGGCGATGAGGCCGTGGAGCGGGTTCGCGCGGTCCGGCCGGACGTCGTCCTGATGGATCTGGCGATGCCGGGGCAGGGGGGGCTCGAGGCCACGCGCCGCATCGTCGCCCTGGGTACCGGGACCAGGGTGCTCATCCTCACGGGGTTGCCGCAGGAGCAGCAGCTGCTGGACGTGCTCGAGGCTGGCGCGCACGGCTTCGTCGACAAGGCCGGCCCGGTGGAGGATCTGACGCGCGCCATTCGAACGGTCATGCAAGGCCGGCGCTTCCTGGGGGCGGACGCCGCCCGGGTGGTGGTGCTGCAACGGTACTTGAGGGAGCGTCGGGTCGCGGGCGTTCCGAGGAAACGCTGGGGAAAAAGCGAAGGCGGAGGGGGCGAGGCCAACCCCTAGCCGACGAGGATCGGCTCGGCTGCCTCAGGCTGCTTGTACACGTATCGCTGTCCGGCGTAGTTCCGGAGCACCACTTCCTCGTCCGTGATGGACTCGACGTACTCCGGGAGGAGCGGGATCTTGCCGCCGCCGCCCGGCGCGTCGATGACGAAGTGCGGCACGGCGAGCCCAGACGTCCAGCCCCGCAACGCCTTGATGATCTCGAGCCCCTTCTCGACCGTGGTGCGGAAATGCTCCGCCCCCGCGACCTGGTCACACATATAGATGTAGTACGGGCGCACCCGCGCGGTGAGGAGCTTCTGCATCAGGCGCTTCATCACCGCGGCGTCGTCGTTCACGCCCTTGAGGAGCACGGTCTGGCATCCCAGGGGGACACCGGCGTCCGCGAGCATGCCGAGCGCGCGCACCGCGGCCGGGGTGAGCTCGTCGGGGTGGTTGAAGTGCGTGTTGATGTAGAGGGGGTGATACTTCTCGAGGATGTCGCACAGCTCCGGCGTGATTCGTTCCGGCAGGTGGCACGGGATGCGGCTCCCGATCCGGATGATCTCGAGGTGGGGAATCGATCGCAGCCGCTTGCAGAGCTCCTCGATCCGGCGATCCGAGAGGAGCAGGGGATCGCCGCCGGACATGATGACGTCGCGGATCTCGCTGTGCTGTTCCAGGTAGCGGAACGCCGACTCGAGCTGGGACAGCGGGATCTTCTCGGGATCACCGACCTTGCGGCGCCGGGTGCAGAAGCGGCAATACGAGGCGCACACCGGCGAAACGAGGAACAACGCCCGGTCCGGGTAGCGATGCGTGATATTGGGGACGGGAGAGTGCGCGTCCTCGGCGAGCGAATCCACCATCCCGTCGTGTACTTCGAGCTCCTGGAGGTCCGGGACGTATTGCCGCCAGATCGGGTCGCCGGGCGACTTGATGAGATCCACCATGGCGGGCGAGATGCGGAACTCGAAGTTCTCGGCTGCCTGGCGCAGGCGCCCGAGGTCGGGGAAGTGCTCGGGCCCGAACCGGGCGACGAGGGCTTCCAGCGAGGCGAGGCTCTGGTTACGCAGTCGTTGTTGCCAGGACGCCATCCACCAAGTCCTTCCGGTAGATCACCAAGTCGTCGGCCGGAGCGTAATACCCCCGGAGCCGAGCCGCCTGCGCGTACCCGCGCCGCTCGTAGAAGCTGCGGGTCGGCGCGTAGTCGGCGCGCGACGACGTCTCGACGACAATCAGCCGACCGCGGTCGGCGATCAGCGTTTGCTCGACCGCGGCGAGGAGCCGCGTGCCGACGCCCTTCCCTTGCCAGGTCGGATCGACGACGATCCAGTACAGGTCGTAGGTGCCCTGTGTTCCCGGGGTGGGCCCCCAGCAGGCGTAGCCCACGAGGTCCTCGCCCGCGTACGCACCCAGGAATCGGTAATCGTCGTCCCCGGCGAGGTTATCGTCGAGCAGCTCGACCGCGAGCGCGACCTCCTCGGGGCGGAAGAGACCCGTCGCCCGGGTGAGCCGTTCAAGCGGTGCGCGTTGCGCGCGCCCGACGGGGCGGAGCAAGCAGGTCACGGGCCGCGCTCACGCCCTGGGCGTCACGGAGCGCCACCTCCGCGATCCGGCGCACCAGCTCCGCGTAGTCCCAGCCGGCCGCCTTCGCCATCCGGGAGAGGCCGGCATCGTCATTCAAGTCGGGGTTCGGGTTCACCTCGAGGACCCAGGGGCGCCCCTCTTGGTCGAGCCGCAGGTCCACGCGGCCGTACCCTTTCCCCTGCATGACCCGCCACGCCGCCTCCGCCAGCTTGCCGAGCCGCTCGGCGAGCTTCTGGGGAATCGCGGCCGGGCACACGGGCACGCTGCCCAGGTCGTCGGGTGATCCGGCTTCCCATTTGCCGGCGTAGGTGAGAATCGGCCAGGCGCCTTCCGGCATGCGGGTGAAATCGATCTCGGCGATGGGGAGGGTGCGGGTGCCGACGAACCCCACGTTGAACTCGCGGCCCGCGATGTACTCCTGCACGAGCACTTCGTCGAACTGCTCGGTCATCGCGGCGACGCGGGCGCGCAGCGCCTTCCGGTCGGCGACGACCGAGCCGCGGTCGAGCCCGGCGCTCGCGTCTTCGGCGGCCGGCTTGACGATGGCGGGCAGCGGGAAGTCGTCGTCGATCTTCCCCTGCGCGATGGTCCAGCGCGGAATCGGGAGACCGGACTGCGCGAGCAGGGCGTTGGCGACCGCCTTGCGACGGCAGGCGGCGATCGTCCACAGGCTCGCGCCGGTGATCGGGACGCCGGCGAACTCGAGCGACCCGACCACGTGCTCCTCCCACTCGCTCTTGCCGTGCACGCCCTCGCACAGGTTGAAGACGAGGTCGGCCCGCCGCGCCACCGCGAACCATCGCAGGTCGTGCCGCACCGGAACCTTGCGGATCTCGTGCCCGCGGGCGGCGAAGATCGTCCCGATCTCGTCCACGGCCTTCATCACGCCACGGATGTCCTCGGGGGTCCAGTCGGCGGCTCCCGGGTCGTACAGGATGACGATCCTCACGCCGTGATCCCGGCGACCTGCGGGGGCGCGGCATGCTGCGGCGCTCCGCGTGTCCCCACCGCGATGTCTTTTCCCGTCAGCCGCCGCCAGGAGATGCGAACGACCTCCTGGATCAACTCGTCGTAGCCGAAGCCGGCCGCCCGCGCGGCCTTGGGAAAGCACGAGTTCATCGCGGGATCGGGGATGATTCCGGGCAGGGGGTTGAGCTCGAGAATGTTCGGCACGCCGAAGCGATCGACGCGGATGTCGATGCGACACCAGTCGCGGCAACCGAGTGCCTGGTAGGCGTCGAGGGCGGTGCGCTCGATCTCGGCGTACAGGCCCGCCGGCACGAGCGCCGGGCATTGGAAAATCGCGAGCGGCGCTTCCGGTCGGTCCCACACCCACTTGGCCTCGTAGCCGTACACGGGCGGCGCGCCGGGTGGCAGCGCCGAGAAATCGAAACCGATCACCGGCAGACAATACGCCGCCGCCCCGTTGCCGAGGATCGCCACGGTGAACTCAGGGCCCGGGAGATATGTCTCGACCAGCACCGGCTCCGCATAGCGCTCGAGCAGGAACAGCGCGCGCTCACGTAACCGCGCGGGCGTGTCGCATAAGTTATTGCTGAATACACCTTTACCAGACCCTTCAGCGACCGGCTTGACGAACACGGGGAACGGCAGCCGCAACCGCTCCAGCTCCGCTTGCGTCTCGACGCACGCAAACGGCGCCGTGGGCACGCCGCGGTACGCGAGAATCTCTTTGGTGCGCCCCTTGTGGAGTGACAACCCGAGCGTCAGGGGATCGGAGCCCGTGTACGGAATGTTCAGGTACTCGCAGATCGCGGGCACCAGCGCTTCGCGACTCTGGCCCCGGAGTCCCTCGGCCATGTTGAACACGAGATCGGGGCGGGTGAGTGCGACCTGCTGCGGGAAGGCTTGATCGGCTTCGAGTCGGACGACGCTGCCGAAGAGACCGAGAGCCTGCTCCACCGCAGCGATGGTGGACGGGTCGTCCCACTCGGCGAACGCGTCGTTGGTACTCGAGGGCTCTGCGGCGGAGTTCGCGGTGTCCGGTTTCTGGTTGTAAGCGAGACCGATGCGCATGTGGTCTCGGGGTGACCTCCTACAAAAAAAGGCCGCTGGTGCGGTCCGGGAATCAGCAACTCGCTGTCGAGTAGACAATACGACGCGTCGGCGGGATGCGCAATAGGGAAGTACGGATTTTTTTCGACGTCGGACCTCAAACTTTGTGATACGCGACGCGCGCTGCTTCCTGTGTGTCGTCCGCGACGTAGATCTCGAAATCGGAGAACAGCGCGGAGGCTTCCCGCTGCAACGCGCGCAGACATGCGATTGCCATCCGGCGGATCTCGAGCTCCGCGCCCTCGCCGCACCGCAGCTCGAGCATCGTGCGCCAGGCGCGCGCGTTGCCCGACACGACGATCTTCACCTCGGTCGCGTTCGGCAGGACGCTGCGCGCGGCCTCACGCGCCAGCTTCCGGCGGTGCACCTTGTCGGCGACCCACTCGAACCGCTGCATGAGCCCGTCCACGGCGCGCACGTACGCCGCCTGGGCGTCCGCGACCTCGCGTTCCCACTCGCGCTCGAGCGTCGCGTCCCCGATGATCGCCGGCGGCAGGACGAACGCCGCGTGGGATTCGTCTACGTAGCGCTGCGATAGCTGCGAGTAGCCGAAGCCCGCCCGGTGCCGCACCAGCTCGTGCGAGCAGGAGCGCGAGATCCCTTCGATCAACAGCACGTAGACTGCGTGCTCCAACACCGAGCCGTGTCCCTGCTTCTTGATGTTCTCGAGATATTCCGCCGTGCTGCGGTGCGCGGGGTTGTGCTGGCTCATGTAGCAGATCCGCCCGGCGAATTCCGCGAGCCGCTCCCCGGGAGAGGAGTCGCCGCGCCACTGCACCCGCAGGTGCTCGGGCTCGAGGAACTCAGGCCGGGCGATCAGCGTGACGCGCGGGGCGCGGAAGATTTCCATGAGCTCGGGGCTCGGGGCTAGGGGCTCGAGGATCGCGCCAGCTCCAGCTTCGGTGTGGCCCAGCCGGCGGTCCGTTCGATCTCGCGCAAGCGCGCGCCGATGTCGTCGGGGATCGGGGCCGCGGCCGCACCGACCTTCAGATCGGAGAGGGGCGCCCACTCGGGCGAGGGGAGTATAACACCGGGATTGAGGATCGCCCGGGGGTCGTACGCCCGCTTCACATCGCGAAACAGTGCCACCACGTCGGCGCCGTAGAACCGCTCCAGCAGCCCGGCGCGCAGGCGGCCGTCGCCGTGCTCCCCCGACGGCGTGCCTTCCAGCTTGACAAGCAGCTCGGTCACCGCCGCGAACAGACCGGCGAGCGCCTCCTGCCACCCCGGCACGGTCGTGTCGGGGAGGGCGTTCACGTGCACATGACCGTCGCCCGCGTGGCCGAACAGCGCGACCGGCACGCCGCAGCGCTCGGCCGCCGCGCGAACGCCGGCGATGTATTCCGCCAGCCGCTCGAGCGGCACACAGCCGTCCTCCACGACCTGGAGCGAGCGCCGTGACGGAGGGAGGCGCGCGAGTGCGGGACTGGCGAGCTTTCGCACGGACCAGAGCCGCTCCAGCCCTCCCCGATCCACCGCCGTGGCGACGTGCACCGTCGAGGTCTTGAGACCGCGGACCGCGTCCCCTACGACGCCGCGCGCCGCAGCCCGAGTGTCGCGCTCGAACTCCACCAGGAGCAGCCCTTCGATGCCGCCGGGCAGGTCGAGCCCATCGCCGCGCACCAGCTCGAGGAACGTGCGGTCGAGCAGCTCGACGGCCGACGGGTTGAGCGCGATCAGAAAGGGTACCGCTTGGGCGAGCGCGTCGAGGCTGCCGAAGCCGAGTGACGCTCCGGCGACGTCGGGGGGGATCGGCTCGAGCCGCCACCGCACGGCGGTGACGAGCGCGAGCGTCCCCTCGGCCCCGATCAGGAGATCCAGCTCGTCGCCCGACTCGGCGTAACGGTCCAACGCGTAGCCGCTCGAGTTCTTGCGGGTCTTGGGAAAGCGGGCGTCGACGAGCCGCCGCTGGTCGGGTGACACGACGAACCTCTCCCATCTCCCTGCTCCCCGTGTCACCCGGCGCGCCGTCCCGTCGGCCTCGACGATCTCGACCGCGTCGACCCACGCCCGCACGCTGCCGCAGCGCACCGAGCGTGGCCCCGCGGCGTTGGTCGCCGTCAGGCCGCCCGAGGTCGCGAACGCCCCCGACGATGGGTCGGGCGCGAGCCGCAGGCCGAACGGACGGGCCGCGTCGCTGATGTCCGCCGCCGTGACCGATGCGCCGACCCATACGGCGCGGTGGGACCAATCGGGGGCGATCCAGTGGAATCCGGGACTCAGGTCGACCACCACCCCGCGCCCCACCCCTCCCCCCGGCATGCCGCTGCCCGCCCCGCGCGGCACCAGCGGGGTGCGCGTCTCCGCCGCCCAGCGCACCAGCGCCTGCAGCTCTTCCACGCCGCGCGGTAGGGCGACGCCGGCCGGGACGATCCGGTAGATCCCAGCGCCCTCTGAGTACGCGGCGCGGACGCGCTCGTCGGTGGTGAGGCCGGGGACAGGGGCAGGGAGAAGGGCCGCGTGGGGCACGGTGGAAATTACCACGCGCGCTGTCAGCTTGACACCGCCAGACGCCCGGGTGATGCTTGACCGTGATGCCTGCCGACGCGCCGCGTGCCCAGCTCATCCATATCGAGACAGACCGCCGCCTGGGTCACGAGTGGGACGAGTGGGACGGCAAGCCGCTCCCCGGCAACGGCGACTTCTCGGCACCTCCCGGACTGTTCTTCCGGCTCGCCGCCCTGACACTGGCGGTCGGCTTCGGTGCGACCGGGGCGCTGATCTTCCTACTCGCGCCGCGGCTCGAGGCCGTGCTTCCCGCGCTGCCCGCGCTGCTGTGGGTCGCGCTGGCAGTCGGGGCCGGCGCGTGCGCGCTATGGTTCGTACTGCTGCTGCTTTCCTTTTATGGAAGCGTGCTGCTCCTGCCGGAGGGGCTGCTCGAGCGCGGGCCGTACCTGCACGTCATGAGTTTCACCTCCTACCTCGCCCGCCTCTTCGGTCGGCGGGACTGGGCGGAGCACGCCGCCATCGACGTCTACAACGCCCTCGCCGAGCGCCGTCGGCGCAGCGTGGGGAAGGGCGAGCTGCTGGTGTTGATCCCGCGCTGTCTCTCGAAACAGGCGCTGGATGGCGTGCTGGCGATCGCCGGACGCTACGAGGTACCGGTGTTCGTGGCGACCCGCGGGCAGCTCGCGCGGCGCGTGATCCGCGAGCGGCGCCCGCGAGCCGTGGTGGCCGTGGCGTGCGAGCGCGACATGACGACCGGTCTGCGGGACGTCGCCGGCAAGCTCCCGGTCCTCGGGCTCACGATGCGACTCCCCAACGGCCCGTGCCGGGACGCCATGCTGGATCTGGACGTCATGGAGCGGTGGGTGCGGAGTTGGGTGTCCCAAAGCGCTTCTTGAGCGCCGCGACGAGCGAGTCGGCGATCGTGTGTCCCGCGTGCGTCTTGGGCACGACCACCTCGAGATCGCGCTCGGTGCGGGACGGGTCGTAGCGAGGGCGCGACACCGTTTCCACGGTGAGGTGCGTCTGTCCCGGCACGTAGGGATCCGCCCAGCAGCGGATCTTCACCGTGGCGGCGAGGTCGGGGACGTCTCCGGTGCCCCGAAATGACCGGCGGGACTGCGTGTCGTACCAGGCCGTCTCCACATACCCGTCGGGCACGTTCATCCGCTCGACCTGCAGGCTCTCCGCCGTCACGAGTGCCGCGATCTCGGGGGTCACCCGCGCGGGGGGCGCGTCGAGTACCAGCCGGGCGGCCCGTGGGTCCGGCAGGAAGTCGGGTCGGGTGGTGACGGGGGTGCAGGCGGCCAAGAACAGGCAAACGCGGAACGCGGAAGTGGGAACGCGGAACAGCAGGGTAGGATCGCGCGGCACGACGCTCGCCCTTCTGTTCCGCGTTCCGCATTCCGCGTTCCGCATTAGTGTTTGTGCGCCGGCGTACCGGGGCCGTGCCGATGCGTGGAGTCGGCCAGCGAGTCCGCATGCTCGTGTTCGTCCTCGTCCGCCTCGCCGGGGTGATGCTGGTGTGCTGCCGCGCGGTCGTGCATCTCGGCCTGCATCGTCGCCGCCGGGATTCCCGCTGCGTGGTCGAACACGAGCTTTCCGCCGACCCTCGCCGTCCACACGATGCCGACGAGCCCCGCGACGCTGAGCAGGCGCACGGCCGTCTGCTCCGCGCCGCCCAACCGAGCACGGCGGATCAGCCGCCAGGCAAGCACGACGGTGAAGATGCCCATCGTCACCAGCGCGAGCGTCTCGTGCGTCTCCATGAGCTCGTGAATCGCCTCGCCGTGCTCGATGGCGTCCTCGGCCTCGAGTCCGGCGACCACGGCCATCCAGCCCCCGATCACGCCGATCCACAGCGTCCAGCGCGCGGCGGCCTCGAGGGAGGAGCGTTTCGTGAGCCACGCGGCGACATCGAACAGCACCGTCACGAGCAGTAAGGCCGCAGGGAGGTCGTTTACCGCCGCGTGAAAGCGGGGCCAGTCGTAGCCGAACATGCCAGTCCTGTGGTGGGTGGTGGAGGGCGACGGCGCGTCAGATGCCCAAGGCGACGAGTTTGGGCGGATCGACGGAGTAGTCGTAGAAGCCCTTGCCGCTCTTGCGGCCGTTCAGGCCGGCGATCACCATGTGCTTGAGCAGTGGGGGCGGGGCGTAGCGTTGCTCGCGGTACTCGGTGAACATGATCTCGGCGATCCGGTAGGTGGTGTCGAGCCCCACCAAATCGAGCAACGTGAGCGGGCCCATCGGGTAGCCGCAGCCGAGTTGCATCGCCTTGTCGATATCGGGCACGCTGGCGACGCCGTGCTCGACGGCGCGGATGGCGTCGAGCAGGTATGGAACGAGCAGCAGGTTCACGATGAAGCCGGAGTTGTCCTTGGCGGCGACGGGCTCTTTACCGAGGGACTTGGCGAACGCGAAGGCGCGACGGAACGTCTCCTCCGACGTCGTGACGGTACGCACGACCTCGATGAGCGGCATCAGCGGCACCGGGTTGAAGAAATGCAGCCCGACGAAACGGTCGCCCCGGCGCGTGGCCGCCGCCATGGCGGCGATGGTGAGGCTGGACGTATTGGAGGCAAAGATCGTTGCCGGGGCCGAACGGCCGTCCAGCTCTTGCCACAGAGCGTTCTTGAGCTCCAGATCCTCGGTGACGGCTTCGACGACGATGTCGCAGCGTGCGAGGTCGCCGGTCGTCGTGGTGAAGGTGAGCCGCTTGAGCGCGGCGTCGCGCTGGGCCGCGGTGAGCTTGCCCTTTTCCACGAACTTGGCCAGCGACTTCTCGATGCCGGCCCGCGCGCGGTCCCAGATGTCGCGCGACACGTCGCGCACCAGCGTGTCGTAGCCCGCGGCCGCGGCGACCTGCGCGATCCCGCTGCCCATCAGACCGCAGCCCAGCACCCCCACGCCCTTGATCTCAGTCAATGGACCTCCAGCCTTCTATCCGGGTGGGTCGGGCTACCCCCGGGGCGGTGTCCCGGGGTTTATCAGCATGCGGATCTCGTCGGCGATACGGACGAACGCGCTGGCCTTCTGGCCCGGCAGGGCATGCTCGGGTCGGATCTCGCCCCGCTCGAGCCGATCGAGCACCTGCTCGAGCCCCACCTGGACCCGCTCGTTCTGCGCGCGGTGACGCCGGGCTACCACGATCGCGGCGATCCCGAGCACGGCTCCCGTGACGAACAGGAGCGGTGAGATCAGGGCGATCGGCACGACGGCGCCCAGGGCCACAGCCGCGCCTGACACCGCGGCGAGCGCGCCCGCACCGGTGAGGCGCGCCCGACGCAAGTTCTGCAAGTTCGCCACGAGCTGCACGTGACAGAAGCCCGGCTCGAGCTGGGTCACCTGGCCCGCCACTTCCGCGGCGCGCGCCAGGGCGTACCCCTTGCCCTTGGTGCCGAGCGCCCGCTGGATCGACGCGAACGCGCCCACCTTAGGCTCCCAGCTGGTGCGGTCGGCGTGGCGCCGCTTCACTTGCAGCAGCTCCTCGTTCTCCATCCACGCGCCCAGGGCCTTCAGGATGGCGGCGCGGTCACCCGGGGCGACGCGCGCAGCGGAGAGCCGCGATGGTCCCGCCAGCCAGGCGAGGGCGCCCCGCCCCTGCTCCACGACGCTGCGGGTCCGCTCCTCGAGCAGCGCCTGCTGCAGGTAACGCGCGGGAATGCCGACGTCCTGCCCTAGCGCGAGCAGCTCGTCCTTCGTCAGCCCGTCGCCGATGTCGCGCTCCGCAGCCTGGAGCTCGGCGGCGCGTTGGATGATTCGCTCGAGCGCCTCGCGGCTGATCAGCTCGGCGGGCATCGCTACGCCTGGACCTTGCTCTTCTCCGGCGCAGCCGGCAGCGTCTCGCCCGACGTCCGCTCCGGCAGCGCCGGGGTCGTCGTCTTTTTGGTCACCGCGTCGAGGAATCCCTTGAATAGGTCGATCGGGATCGGGAAGAATGTCGTCGAGTTGTTTTCCGACGAGATCTCGGTCACGGTCTGCAGGTAGCGCAGCTGGATCGCGGCGGGCTCCGAGCCGATGATGCGCGCCGCCTGCGCGAGCTTCTCGGAGGCCTGCAGCTCCCCTTCGGCGTTGATGATCTTCGCCCGGCGCTCCCGCTCCGCTTCGGCCTGCCGCGCCATGGCGCGCTTCATCTCGGGAGGCAGATCCACGTCCTTCACCTCTACCGCCGTGACCTCGATCCCCCAATTCTCGGTGCGCTTGTCGATGATGTTCTTGAGGATGTTGTTGATCTTCTCGCGGCTCATCAGCAGCTCGTCGAGCTCGGTCTCGCCCAGCACCGAGCGCAGCGTCGTCTGGGCGAGCTGGCTCGTCGCGTACAGGTAGTTCTCGACGCCGATCACGGCCTTGACGGGATCGCGCACCAGCATGTACAGGACCGCGTTCACCTTGATGGAGATGTTGTCGCGCGTGATCACGTCCTGCGGCGGGATGTCCAGCGCGACGACGCGCAGGCTCACGGTCTGCGTCTTCGCGAACAAGGGCGGCACGTAGATGAGGCCGGGCCCCTTCGCGCCCCACGAGCGGCCCAGAAAGAAATAGACGGCGCGCTCGTACTCGCGAAGCACCTTGAGGCCTCCGAACAGGTACAGCGCCAGCCCGCCGAGGACGGCGGTGACGATCATGTCCATCGAGAGCTCCTCCTCAGGCCGGGAAGGCTTCCACGATCACCGCCGCCCCCTGGCCGCCCCCGATGCAAGCGGAGCCCAATCCGAACCGCAACTTGCGCCGTCGCAGGGCGTGAAGCAGGTGGATGGTGATGCGCGTGCCGGTCGCAGCGAGCGGATGGCCGATCGCGACGGCGCCGCCGTCCACGTTGGTCTTGGCGCGGTCGAGCCCCAGCTCCTTCTCGACCGCGAGGTACTGCGGCGCAAACGCCTCGTTCACCTCGATCAGATCGAGCTGCTCGAGCTTCATCCCGGCTTTCTGCAGCGCCTTGCGGGTGGCGGGCGCCGGGCCGATGCCCATGTACTTGGGCTCGACCCCCGCCACGGCCCACGCCACGAGCCGGCCCAAGGGCTTGAGGCCGTGCGTCCTGGCGAAATCCTCGCCCGCGATCACGGTGGCCGCCGCCCCGTCCACGATCCCGGAGGCGTTGCCGGCCGTCACGAGCCCGTCCTTCTTGAAGTAGGGTTTGAGGCCGAGCAATACCTGCAGCGTCGTGTCCGGCCGCATGTGCTCGTCCTTGCGGTATTCGATAGTCTGGCCCTTCTGCTTGATGGGGACCGGGACCACCTCGTCCTGGAAGACGCACGCGTCCCACGCTTGTTTGGCGCGCTGCTGCGACGCGAGCGCGACCTCGTCCACTTCCTTCCGGGTGAGCTTGTAGCGCTCCGCCAGGTTTTCCGCCGTCTCGGCCATGGAGAGGCCGCACTGTGGGTCCTTGAGCGCCTCCCACAAGAGGTCTTCGAGGGGGGCAGCGGGGCCGAGCCGCAAACCCCACCGGGCGCCGCGCACCACGTGGGGCGCCTGGCTCATGGACTCCGTGCCGCCCGCCAGCACCGCGTTCGCCTCGCCCAGCAGGATGAGCTGCGCGCCTTGGGTGATCGCCTCGAAGCCCGAGCCGCACAGCCGGTTGACCGTCACCGCGGGCACCTCGATCGGGAGGCCCGCCTTGAGCCCAACGTGACGCGCGCAATAGATCGCATCCGCCGAGGTCTGGAGCGCGTTGCCGAAGACCGTGTGGCCCACGTCGGCCGCCGGCACCCCTGAGCGTTCCAGCGCGTGCTGCGCCGCGACCGCACCGAGCTCGATCGCCGAGAGGTCCTTGAGGGACCCGCCGAACCCGCCGAACCCCGTGCGGACGCCGGAGAGGAAGACTACGTCTTTATGGGAACCCTGAGTTTTCATGGGGGAAGCTCCGCGTTAGACCGAGGAATATCGGCGGAATGGAGGGAGCGCGGTAGGGCGCGAACGCTCGGCCGTGCTCAGTAGCCGGCGGCCATGCCATCCTTGCGCGGATCCGAGCCGCCGGCGTAACCCCGCGGCAGCCGCAGGATCGCCTGCGCTCCGCCGAAGGCGACGGCGGCCTCAGACGTCACCTCGTGGCCCAGCGCGGCGAGCGCACTTCGCACCGCGTCGGTGATCGGGGCCTCCAGCGCGACACGCCGCCCCTCCAGGTGCCGGAAGCGGGGGGCGTCGATCGCGTCCTGGAGATCCATGCCGAACACGATCAGGTTGAGCAGCAGCTGCACGTGGCCTTGCGGCTGCATGGACCCGCCCATGACCCCGAAGCTGAGCCAGGGCGCGTCCCCACCCGCGCCGTCGGGCCGCGTGACGAACGCGGGGATGATGGTATGGAACGGTCGCTTCCCTGGGGCGACCGTGTTCGGCAGCCCCGGCTCGAGCGTGAATCCCGCGCCACGGTCCTGCAGCGCGAACCCGGTGCCCGGCACGACCACACCGGAGCCGAACGCATCGTACAGCGAGTTGATGAACGACACGATGTTGCCGCTCGAGTCGGCGACGGTGAGGTAGATCGTCTCGCTCGCGGTCAGCGGCTTCCCGGGCGCGGGGCGGTCTGCGGCGCGGGCGGGGTCGATGAGCGCACGCCGCGACGCGGCGTACGCATCGGTGAGCAGGCTACCCGTGGGCACACTCATCGCCGCGGGGTCGCCCGTGTACCGCGCGATGTCCGCGTACGCGAGCTTCTTCGTCTCGATCAAGAGGTGAAGGTACGCGGCGCTGTTGTGACCCAACCCTTTCAGGTCGAACGGCTCGAGGATCTTGAGCATCTCGAGCGCCGCGACGCCCTGGCTGTTGGGCGGGAGCTCCCACACGCGATAGCCCCTGAACGTCACGGCAATCGGCTCGACCCATTCCGGCCGGTGGCTCTTGAAGTCGTCGACCGTGAGGTAGCCGCCCAGCGCGCGCACGCGCTCCGCGATGCGGCGGCCGAGCTCGCCGCCGTACAGCTCGCCGATCCCCTGCTCCGCGATGAGTCGCAGCGTGCGTGCCAGATCGGGATTCCTGAACCATTCGCCGGGCCGCGGGGCTCGGCTCCCTTCCACGAGATAGCTCGCGCGCGCGCCCTCGTCCTTGCGCAGCTTGGCGACCTCGGCCCCCCACTCCGCGGTGATGATCGGGGTGACGGGAAAGCCGCCCTCGGCGTAGCCGATGGCCGGTGCGAGCGCCTGCGCCAACGTGACCGTCCCGAAGCGGCGGAGCAGGGCGTCCCATCCCGACAGGGCGCCCGGAACCGTCACGTCTTCGACGCTTTCCTGCGGCATCGTGGCGTGGCCCTTCGCGAGCAGCGCGTCACGCGTCATGAGACTCCCGGCGCGACCGCTGCCGTTGAGCCCGTACAGCCGGCGGTCCTTGGCCGACCACACCATGGCGAACATGTCTCCGCCGATTCCGGTCATCTGCGGCTCCACCACGTTGAGCACGGCGGCGGCCGTGACCGCCGCGTCGACGGCGTTGCCGCCGCGCGCGAGCACGGCGAGGCCCGCGGCGGTCGCGAGGGGCTGGCTCGTGGCGATCATGCCGTGCGGCGCGTACACCGTCGAGCGGTGCGCCAGCGTGGTGGGACGGGGAGGCTGCTGCGAATCGGCCGCTCGAGTCATGGTAAGGAGCAGGGTGGCCAGCGTCAGGTGGCGCGTACGGGGCATGCTCCTAGTCCTAGGAGAGGCGCTGGGCGATCGCGTCCGCGACGTCGCCGGTGCGCGCGCCGCCGCCGAGATCCGGCGTCCGCACCCCCGCCGCCAGCGTTTCCTTGACGGCGCGCTCCAGGTCCCGAGCGGCGGCGGCATGACCCAGCTGCTCGAACATCAACGCGCCCGTGAGCACCGCCGCTATCGGGTTGGCGATGCCTTGCCCCGCGAGCAGCGGAGCGGAGCCGTGCACCGGCTCGAACAGTCCCCCGCGGCCGGGGTGGAGGTTCGCGCTCGCCGCGAGGCCGAGGCCACCGACGAGCCCCGCGCCCAAGTCGGAGAGGATGTCGCCGTACAGGTTGTTTGTGACGATGACTTGAAAGCGCTCGGGCTCGCGCACCAGCTCCAGCGCGAGGGCGTCCACGTAGCGGTGCTCGGCTGTAATGCCGGGGAACGCCGCCGCGACCCGCTTGAACGTCTCCTGCCACACCTTGTGGGCCGGCACCGCGTTCGCCTTGTCGCTCATCGTGACGCGCGTCTTGCCGCGCGCCGTCGCCCACTCGAACGCCGCTCGGATGATCCGCTCGACTCCCTTGATGGTGTTGATCTCCTCCGCGACGTAGCGCTCGCCGTCGATGCGGCCCTTGCCGAGATAGACCCCTTCGGTGTTTTCCCGAAAGATGACGAAGTCTATCGGGCGATCCGAGCGCAGCGGGGTGAGGCTGGGGTGCAACAGGGTAATGGGTCGAAAGTTGATGTACAGGTCCAACCGAAAGCGCAGTCCCAGCAGGATGTCGCGCGCGTGCTCGTTGCCTGGGACGCGCGGGTCGCCCAATGCGCCGAGCAGGATCGCCTCCACGTCGTCGCGCAGGTGACGGAACGCCCCGTCGGGAAGCGTCTCCTTCGTTCTGAGGTAGTGGTCGGCCGAATAGGGAAGTCGCTCGAGGTCGAGCCCAAAGCCGTGGCATGCTGCCGCGCGCTCGAGCACCGGCAGGGCTGCGCCGATCACCTCAGGCCCGATCCCGTCGCCGGCGATCACCGCGACGCGATGGCGCTTCACTCGAAGCCGGTGGCGCGGCCGCAGCCGGCGCAGTAGCGCCACCCGACGTCGACTTCGCTGCCGCACGCGGGACAGCGTAGCTCGCCCGATGGCGGCTGACCGCACTGCGGGCAGAAGTTCACCTTGCGGCCTCCCGGCAGCGTCTCCCCGCAATACGGGCACTGCCGCGGAGACTCGCTCTGCTCCGCCAACTCGAACGCCGATCCGACCGCGTCCCCCGCCCCTTCCTCTTCCGGTGCCCCCACCACGGGCGCCTCGGGACGTGGCGAAGCGGGGTGGGCGTCGTCGGGAACGAGCGCTGGCGGCGCGTAGACCCGATCGCCGCGCAGGAAGCGCTCGGCGGCCAGACGGTTGAGACTGAGGACCGCATCGGGGAACTGGCGGAACAGGCCGGGATCCGGATTGACCTCTCCCGCCTCGCGCCGCAGCGCCTCCTGGACCTCCGCCGGATCGAGCGAGACGTAGCCGCGCTCGCCAGACAGCAACCGCAGCACGGCCATCTCGTAGTCCTGGTGGGTCGCGACCTTGAGGGCGGAGCGGTTGGAGCGGTACGGCACCAGCCGCTCGTACACCTCCGCGGCGGGGAACGGCACGGCGAGCCGCCCGGGGGCTTCGTCCGCCAGCACCCGCACCAGCCGCTCGAACAGGCGATCCAAGTCGTCCGGCATCTACCCTTCCCCTTTCCCCCTTCCCCGGCCGTTCACCTGACGATCACGACCCCCTTCATGAAGGGGTGGGGGGTGCAGTGGTAGAGATACGTCCCGGGACGATCGAACCGGTGGCTGAACGTGCCACCAGGGGCGAGCGTCGGCGAGCCCGGCTCGGTGCCCTCGAAAGTGACCGTGTGCTCCGCGACATCGTCGTTCGCCCAGACGACCGTCGCGCCGGCGGCGATTCGCACGGTGTCGGTCGCGAACTTGTACTGCGCGATTCTCACGACGGCGGCCCCCTCCGGAACGACCAGCTTCGCCCTGCCGGTCCCGTGGAACCACGGGCTGAAGCGCTTCAGGTGCAGCGGGATCGTGAACTCGAAGCCGTACCGCACGTCGTTCGAGCCGAGCGAATTTCCCTGAATCGTGTTGAGGGAGGCGCTCCCCGCCTCGAAGGCAAACGTGTGAGGCGAGCCGGGAATCACCACGTTCAGCGCGACTCCCCAGACGGCGAGTGTCGTGGGTCCCACGAACGATCCGACGTCGGCGCTGAGCGCGACGTACGGCGTGACACGGGCCACCACTCCTCCGCCGAAGGACGCCCTGGCGCGCGACGCGGCGAGCGGCTTCGTCATGCCGCGGGCGGCCGCCGAGAGCGTCAGGGGCCCACGGGTCCAGTCGATACCGAGCTCACCATCCACGCTCTTCGCCAGCTTGTTGTACGCGGGCGTGACCGCCACCGCGAAGCCCTCCCTTCCTTCCGGTCCTCCGAACACTCGCCACCGGGCGAACCATTCGCTCTCGTTGGATGATCCACCGCTGGACGGGATCCTGCTCTTGGTCCCGAAATGGAGACCGAAGTCGAGGTTGTGGCCCACGCCGGCCGCCAGCGTGAAAGCGGGATAGTTGACGACGGCGTTGGCGGGCCCAGGGAAGACGTGAAATCGGTGCACGAAGTTGAATTGCACGACGCCCGCCTCGCTCACCCACGTGCCCCCGAGGTCCGGAGCTCGGTACATGAGCGACTGCGCGTTCAGCGACCCGACGGCAGATGCGACGACGAAGAGGAGCAGAGCCAACGATACACGGCGCATGACGGACCCCTTCCAGGTGTGAGGTGTTTCGCACGACCCTTTTCTGCGATTGCATTCCACACTCCGCATTCCGCATTGGCGTCACCGCCATTCGCCCACCCACCGGTCGTACAGCACGGGGACGACGCGGCCCTGCTCGAGGACCTCGATGCCCGATGGGTCGCGGTAGGCCTTGCGATAGAACACGTGCGTGACGCCCGAGTTGATGATCAGCTTGGCGCACATCACGCACGGCGAGGCGCTGATGAAGACCACCTTGTCACGCACGCTCCCCGGCGCCTTGACGAGCGCATTCATTTCTGAATGAATGCAGCCGCAGCTCCCCGGCACGGACGAATCGCAGCGGTTGGGGAGGCCGCGGGCGTTCCCGTTGTAGCCGATCGCGAGCACGTTCTCGAGCAGTTGGTCGGTCACCACCGTGCCGACGCGCAGCCGCGCGCAGGTGGAGCGCTTGGCGAGCTCCTCGGCCATCCGCATGTACACCTCGTAAAGCGGTATGCGGTCAACCGGCGGCACAGACGCACCGTTGGGTAACAGGTTCAAGAAATGCGTGTTGGCGGCGACGCCGTCTTTAGGCACGCTCATGCAGGTCTAGATCGGGATCGTAGTCGGTGTATTGCCCCCGCGCCCGCCGCTGTGCCAGCCAGGTGTCGAAGCCGGACGGTACGAGCCCGTTGGAGCGCTCCTGGCGCTCGGCGGCGCGGATGGCGAGGTCGTTGGCGTATTCGTTCTTGGGATTGTCGTTATGGCCGCGGACCCAGCGCCACTCGATCGTGTGCCCGGCGGCTGCCTGCACCAGTTTTTGCCACAGCGGCAGATTCTCGACCGCGCCGCCCTTGCGGCGCCAGCCGCGCGCCACCCAGCCGGGGACCCAGTCGTTCATCCCCTTGATCAGATACTCGGAATCGGACACGTAGGTGACGTGGGCGCTGCGCCACTGGCGGTGCAGCCATTCGAGCGTGGCGATGGCGCCCGCGAGCGCCATGCGATTGTTGGTGGTGTCGGGGGAGCATTCGTAGAAGTCCCAGCGCGCCACGCTGTCGCCGGCGGGAGCCTCGATCAGCGCCGCGTTGCCGCCGGGGTTGGGCGGCTCGGTGCCGTTGCCGAGGCAGCTCTCGTCGGCGTGCACGAGGACGTGGATCGGCGTCGTCTTGTCGGGCATCTCAGGGCTGGATCACCACCGGGATGTCGGTGTGGCGAAGGATTTCCTCCGCGTGCGACACGACGACGGCGCTGGGGCGGCCGTGCTCGTGGCTCAGGTGAGCCCCGGCGAACAGGGCGTCGCACCGCGTGCGCTTGATCACTCGGGCCACCACTTCGCCCGGGGTGCCGGGCTCGACGTGCGTCACGAACGGTACGCGCTGCATCGAGAGCAGGGCCTCCGCGACCCCGACCACCTGCAGGCCGGCGTCCCGGTCTGAGGCGGCGTGGATCAGGTGGATCGTGCTCCCGACCACGGTGGCGAAGCGCACGGCGAGCTCGAGCGCGCGCTGGCTGGTCTCGCGCCCGTCGAACGCGAGCGCGCAGGAGGTCATGGGCGAGGGCAGCCCGCCGCACACGATCACGCAGCGCTCGGCGATCCGGATGAGCGACCCGACCGTGGGACCGAGCGCGCCGCCTTTGGTGGTGACGCCGCGGCGGCCGACGAGCACCGCGTCGGCCGCCTTCGCGAGCTCCGCCAGCTCGACGTCGGGCTCGCCCTCACGCTCGGCGAGCTCGGCCTGCAGCCCAGCCGTGGCGAGCCGCTCGCGGGCGCGGTCCAGCATCGCCGCACCGTTGGCCGCGTGCCCATTCCGCTCCCGCACGTACGCGACCACCACCGTGCTGCCGAACCGCTGGGCCAGCACCACCGCCTGCTCGAACGCCGCGTCGGCCCGCGGGCTGCCGTCCAGCCCCACCAGCAATCGAGTGAACACGCCTAGGGCAGCACGGCGAAGGATTCGAGCTCGCGCAGCGGGAAGTCCAGGATCTCCCCCGTCATCGGAAGCCTCCCCTGAAGCGCTTCCTCGCGCTCCCCGGTATCGAGCCGTTCGGCCACGACGACATATTCGGTCCCGCGGCGCCGCAGCGCCACTCGGCGCCGCTCCCGCACCGCCCATTCCAAGGCATCGAGCGCGTCCGGCGTAAGGCTGGTGAACTCGCGGATCGTCGCCACGGGGCCCCCGCTACCCGACCGCCACCCGCCCGGGCGGCCCGGCGACCACGCGGCCGATGACGGCGGCGGCGGGCGACCCGGCGCGCTCCAACCCGGCCACCAGTCCCGCCACGCGATCGGGCGCCACCGCGATCAGCAAGCCGCCCGAGGTCTGCGCGTCGCTCAGCAGCACGCGAGCGGTCTCGTCCACGCCCGCGGCGAAGCTCACCGAATCGGCGAGGCTCGTCAGGTTGCGCTGTGTGCCGCCGGGCACGGCCCCGCGGGCCGCCATGTCGCGCGCGTGCGGCAGCAGCGGCACCGCGTGTGCCGTGACCTCCGCCGCGGCGCCACTTGCCTCGAGCAGGCTGTGCAGATGGCCCAGCAGGCCGAACCCGGTTACGTCGGTCGCGGCGTGGACGCCGACCGCCAGCATCGCGCGCGCCGCGGCGGCGTTGAGGGTCGTCATCACCGTCACCGCGGGCGCGAGCTCCGGTTCGGAGAGCAAGTCGCGCTTCAGCGCCGTCGTCAGGACGCCGGTGCCGATCGGCTTGGTGAGCACCAGGGCGTCACCCGGCCGCGCGCCCGCGTTGGTGACGATGCGGTCGGGGTGCACCTCGCCGATCACCGCCATGCCGTACTTGGGCTCGGGGTCGTCGATGGAATGGCCGCCCAAGACGAACGCGCCGGCGGCGCGCGCCACGTCCGCGCCGCCGCGCAGCACTTCGCCCAGCAGGTCGTACGGGAGGGTGTCGCGGGGCCAGCCCACGAGGTTGAGGGCGAGCAGCGGCGTGGCGCCCATGGCGTAGACGTCGGAGAAGGCGTTCGCCGCGGCGATGCGCCCGAAGTCGTACGCATCGTCCACGATGGGCGTGAAGAAGTCCACCGTCGCCACGATCGCGCGATCGGCCGTGAAGCGAAACACGGCGGCGTCGTCGCGGGTGGCGGCGTCGACGAGGATCCGGGGATCCGTCGCGGCGGGCACGTGACGCAGGACCTGCGCCAGCTCGGCGGGGCCGAGCTTGCAGGCTCAGCCCGCGCCGTGCGAGTAGCGCGTCAGCCGGATGGCGGTCACGGATTCGGTGGACATGAGTCCACCGAAGATACTGCGGCTAGAGCCTTCCCGGCGACCTACTGCAAGACGGCGACTTCGGCCGGCGTCCGTTTGAGGTCGCGGTACGCGAACCGGACCTGCCCGCTCGCGTCCACTACGAAATAGGAAGGCGTGCCCCACTGGTTGAAGGCGCGGCTCGCGTCTCGCCACACGTCGCCGTAGACCGGGAAGGAGAGATGTTTGGCGACGAGGAACCGCTGCAGCTCTTCCGACATGCGCTCGTCGGTAACGGTGACAATCCCGACGCCTTGGCGCCGCAGCCGCGCCGTCATGCGCTCCAGGGCGGGCAGCTCCTCGAGCGATGGGCCGCACCGCCGGGACCAGAAGGCGACGAAGGTCACCCGGCCGCGCGCCAGCGAGTCGAAGCGCACGAGCCGCCCGGCGGCCCGTTCCAGACGGATGCTCGCAGGCAGGGGGCGGCGGGTGGCGCGGTCCAGCACGCGACTCCGCATCTCGAAGCGCCCGCGTTCCAGGGCACGGCCCCAGGACGCGGTGTCCACGGCGCTGCCGATGAACCGGCGGGTCGAGTCTACCGTCCAGCTGTCGGTAGCGGGGTCCGCGGCCGCGAACGCGAGCAGCGTAAGCGCGCCGGCGGTGTCACCGGTTGCCAGGCGGGTGCGCGCGACGTCCCGGAAGAGGGCGACGTCCCACCCTTCGCGGACCGCCAGGTCGAGCGTATCGAGTCCCGCCGTGGCGTGTCCGCTTGCGACCAGCGCCTGGCCCAGCACGGCCAGGAGTGAGCGCGCGTTCGCTGCATCAGCCGCGCGTTGCTCCTCGACCGTGTGCTCGAGCGACCGCCGCGCGTCGTCCGGGGTGTCGAGTGCGTGGAGCTCCTGACGCAGCAGCCGCATCCCTTCGTTCCGCAGGCCGGAATAGCGGGTGAACGCGGTCGCGATCCATGCGGAGTCGCCGCGGTTCATGTCCAAATAGTGGCTTGCCCAGCGGACCAGCCCCGCGGAATCCCCCACGATCTGGGCCACCCTCCATCCCACGTTTACGACGTTGCCGTGCGCCGGCCCCACGTCGTCCCATAACCGGTCCATGTCGGCCAGCGCGCGGAGCGAGTCCTTGTCCTTCCACATCCGCGCGGAGATTGCGAGGGCGCGGTTCTGCGCCGCGAACGGCGACCGTGGCGCCTCGCGTTCCAACCGGTCCTTCCAATACGCCTCGAGGGTCGAGTCGCCTATCGAGAGGGCGTACCAGAACATGAAGCCCAGGTCGTCGGAAGAGGGCGTTGTCTGTGAGTTGAGCCGGGCGTGAAATGCCTTCAGGCGAGCCCGGTGGCTAACGAGGGTGCTGTCGAGGTGTGATTCGCCGAGCACGTGCTTCTCGTAAAAGAGGAGATTCGACCAGCTCTCGATCCGCTCGGGGTACAGCGCCGCTACCCGACGCGCGGTCTCGTAGCCAAGCTCCCAGTTGCGGCCCATCAGGTCGTGTTCGCGCTGAGTCAGGGCATCGAAGGTCGGGCGCCCCAGGGTGTCGTGTACAAGCAGCTCCCACAGGCGGCTCCCGTTGCTGTCCACGTGTCGGCCGCCTGAGTCCTCCACTGCGAACACGGCGTAAACGACAGAGTCGGGGAGCCGGAGTGAGCCGCGATACAGCTCGCGGTCCACGCGGGTCAGCACGCCCGCCGTGGTCTGCCGCATGCCGCGGTTGTAGGGGTCATCGCGCGGTGTGCGGAACCTGGCGCGCAGCACGAGCCGATCGGGGCCGGCCAGCAGGGCGGAAGCGCGGTACTCTACCTGCAGCGTCGCGCCGGCGAGCGGTCGGGCAGGCGAGAACCGCAGCAGGCCCTCGCTTGAACCCGCGCTCAAATGAGGCGTGGGCCACAGCAGCCACGCGGTCGCGAGCACCAGCACACTCGCCGCGATTGCGGCGGGGACGCTTCCCACCACGTGCGTAGGTCGTGGGTCGGCCACTGGAAGGATCACGTTGTCTCCGGCTGCCAGCCGCGCAGTGACGCGGTCCAACAGCCCCGGAGCGGCGGTCACTGCGTCGAGCGCGACCACGCGGGCCCGCAGCTCTCGCGCGAACGCGACGTAACCCCGACACGCGACGCAACGAGCCAGATGAGCGGCGACTCGCTCCCGAGTCTGCGGCGGAAGCTCGCCGTCGGCGAACCGCTTGAGTGTCTGCTCCCTCGCGTGCAGTAACGGCCCGATCATTGCACCCTCCCCAGGACGCGTCGCAGTGTGCGAATGGCTCGGCACAAACGCACTTCGCTCGTTCCGGTGCGGATTCCCAGCATGCGACCGATCTCCGCGTGCGAATAGCCTGCGACTTCCTTCAACACGAACACAGTGCGCAGGGCGTCCGGGAGCGTGGTGATGGCTCGCTCGAGCTCCAACCGCTCCCCCAGCGCCTCCGGCCCCGCTCCCCCCGACGGCTCCGAAAGCGGGTTCAGCGGCACTTGCCGGCGGCGCCCCTCTCGCCGGAGATGACCCAGCGCCACACGAACGGTGACGGTGCGAAGCCAACCCACGAACTCCCCCTGTTCGTGGTAACGTCGGACGGCGAGGGGGAGCCCGACGAACACGTCCTGCACTACGTCCTCTGCCTCGCTGCGCGAGCCCGTCAGCCGGAAGGCGATGCCGAGGAGCCGGCCGGCGTGCCGGTGATAGAGTCCTGCCAGAGCGGTTTGATCGCCGCCCCGCAGCTGCTCCACGAGCGCGCGGTCATCCACGGGCGGATCGTCGCGACGTGGCACGAGGTTGGTCGTTGTCTGGCCCACTCAAAGGAGTAATGCGCGGGGCTGGCGGAACCTTACAGCGTGTGGGCGGCCGCCTAGCCGAGTCTCCAGGCCAGCAACGCCCCCGCCCCGACATAGCGGGCCACGTCGAGCGACGCGTGCGCCAGCAGCGCGCGCCGGCGCCGGGGCTCCACGTACTGCCACATGACGAGACGCCGCGGGAAGGCGACGAGTAGACCGACCAGGAAGAAGAGCAGCCACCAGCCGCCCGCACCGAGCGAGTCGAACCACAGCGCCGCGAACAGCGTCACCACTGCGGCCTCGGCGACCCGCCACCCGATCTCCCAGCGGTTGAACGACCACACGACAGCATTCTGGACGATCGCCTGGTCCCAGCGGTATCCGATCGGTGGCGTGACGGCGAAGAGGATGGCCACCGGCAGCCAGGCGCCGACGAGCCGGCCGAGGGTCACCGCCCGCGGCGCTCGGGCGGCACGTAGCCGGGGCCCCGCAACCCGCGACCGGGCCGGGCGGCCGTGAGCGCGCCGTGGTCCAGCACCTTCTGCCCGTTCACGAACACGTACGCGAACCCCACGGACGGCTGATGCGGCCGCTCGAACGTGGCGCGGTCGGCCACGGTGTTGGCGTCGAAGATCGTGATGTCGGCGGCCATGCCGGGCGCGAGCAGGCCGCGGTCCCCGAGCCCGACCCGCTGCGCGGCGAGCGAGGTCATCTTCCGCACGGCGAACTCGAGCGGGAACAGCTTGAGCTCACGCACGTAGTGGCCAAGGATACGGGCAAATGTCCCATAGGCGCGAGGGTGAGCGGACTGGCTGCCGAGCGGCCCGTCGGGCGCCACGCCGCCGAAGTCGGTGTTCACGGCCACCCACCACGTCTTCATCGCTTCCTGGACGTCGGGCTCGCTCATCACGGCGTATACGGCGTCGGTGCGATGGCCGCCTTCGGCGAGCACGATGTCGAACAGCGTCTCGACGGCGTCGCGGTGGCGGGCGGCGGCGATCTCGGCGATGGTCTTGCCCTGCAGCCCGCGCAGCGAGTCCTGGAAGGTGCCGGTGATCAGCACACCGGCGCCGCCGCCCGCTTCGTAATAGAAACTCTCCGCTCCCCCTCGGGGGTGGAGCATCTCCTGGCGCAGCCGCGCCCGCGTCCTCGGGTCCCGGAGCCGCGCCAGCAGCGAGTCCATGCCGCCGCTCTCCGCCCACGTGGGAATCGAGGCATCGAGCGCGGTCGCGGCCCTGATGTAGGGATACTGGTCCGCGGTGACGTCGAGACCCGAGGCGCGCGCCGAATCAATGCGCGCGATCACCCGGCGCATTTGTCCCCAGCTGTCCCGGCCGGACACCTTGAGGTGCGAGACCTCGGCCGGGATGTCGGCCTCCCGCGCGACGCGGAACAGCTCGTTCAGCGCCTGGTCGATCTGGATCCCCTCGTTCCGCATGTGCGACGCATAGATGCCGCCGTGGCGCCGCGCCGCTCGCGCGAGCGCGATGATTTCGTTGGTCGTCGAGTAGCTCGCCGGCGCGTATTCGAGCGCGGTCCACACGCCCAGCGCGCCTTGCTGCATCAGGGTGTCCACCAACGCCGCCATGTGGGCGAGCTCGGGCGTGGTCGGCTGCCGGTTCGCGTTCCCGATCACGGCGAGGCGCACCTGGGTCGCGCCCACGAACGTCGCGATGTTCACCGTGGAACCGTGGCGCTCGAGCTGGGTGACGTAGCCGTCCAGATCGCGCCAGTCCTCGCGGTAGTGCCACTTCTTCATCGCGTCGGAGTCGTCGCGCACCAGCTTGTCGGTGAGCGGCGCGATGGAGCCGCCTTCGCCCGTCACCTCCGTCGTGACACCCTGCGTGACCTTCGACAGCACGCGGTTGTCGATCAGCACGTTGATCTCCGACTGCCCCATCATGTCGATGAATCCCGGCGCCACGACGAGACCCGAGACATCGAGCGTCTCGCGGGCCTGGGCGCCCGCCAGGAACCCGAGGCCCGCGATTCGGTCTCCCGCGATCGCCACATCGCCCCGGTAGCGCGGATTGCCGCTGCCGTCCACGATCCAGCCGCCACGGAGGAGCACATCGTAGTTCCCCTTCCCCCTTCCCCCTTCCCCGTTCCCGCAACCCACCACGAGCAGGAGCAGTCCGAGGACCGGCCTCATTTCGCCCATGTCTTCCTCAACGAATCAGGTTGGATGATCCGTCCGCGGATCATCACCCACGCGATGCGGCGCGTCGCGGCGATGGTCGTCACGGGATCGCCGTCGAGCACGACGAGATCCGCGACCTTGCCCGCCCCGAGGAGACCGAGCGAGTCCGCGTGCAGCAGCTGGGCGCCTTTCCGCGTGGCGGCGGTGATCGCCTCGACCGCGGTGAAACCGGCGGCCACCAGCAAGGCGATCTCCTCGTGGAGCGACAACCCGGGCACGAGCAGCTGGTTCGCCGCATCCGAACCGGCGGCGATCAAGCCGCCGGCGCGCTTGAACTCCCGCACGAATTGATCCTGGCGCGGCCGGGCGCGGCGGAACGCCTGGAGGTCGGCGGCGCGCCAGCGCGTGCGCTTGAGCAGGCCGGCAACGTCGCGCACGCTGGCGGCGCTCGCCGGCACGTCCTCCATCCCGGGGCGTAGCAGCAGCGTGGGGTTGTCGAGCCGCGCCAGCATCTCGTGCAGCACCAGGGTGGGTACCACGGCGGTGCGGGTCGCCGCGACCGCCCGGGCGACGCGCTGGACCGAGCCGGAGTCGAGCGCCGCCCAACCGGCTTCTTCCAGCGTCCATCCGCTGAGGAACTGGTCGTGCGCCTTGAAGTACGGCGCGGGGTCGCGCACCGCGGCCTGGACCACGCCCGCCATGTGCTCGAGCGAGGCGACTCCGGCCCGCGCCGCCGTGATCGCATCGGTCTTGCCGAGGTGCGCCGCGACGGCGAGCCGCAGCGTCGACGCTTCGTCCATCAGCGGCTTGAGCAGCGACGGCGTGATCTTCGTGTAGATCTTGAGCAGGTCGGTGCCCACGACGGCGCGCCGATCGACCGCCTTGCGGGCGGCGCTCGCCTCGGCGACTCCGGTCGCCGTGGGATAGGTCGGAGGGACGCCGTCGATCATCGCCCCGGACGTGAACAGCCGGGGCCCGAGCACCGCACCGAGGTCGCAGTCGTTCTTGAGCGCGATCGCCGAATCGGTGCTCATCGCGCCCAGGTCGCGCACCGTGGTCACACCCCACGCCACGTACCGCTCCAGCGCCCAGCGCTCCACGTGCGCGTGCGCGTCGATCAGTCCCGGAATCACGGTCTTGCCGATCAGGCTGATCTCTCGCGCGCCGCGGGGCACGGCGACTTCGTTGACCCGCGCGACGGCCTGGATGTGGCCGTTCTTGACCAGGATCAGGGCGTCCTTTACCGGCTCCCTCCCCGAGCCGTCGAGCAGCGTGGCGCCTTCGAGGGCGACGACCCCATCACCCGACGGGTTGCACGCGGCCGACATCAGGACCACGGCGGCGGTCAGGAGAATCGGCGGTCGGGCGGTCGGCAGCCGGCCCCTCACGCGCTTCACTTCGGGTCGCTCGACGTGTGATCGTGCAGGATCTGCCAGCGGTCGCCCCGCTTCTGGAGGAGCAACGTGAACGGCCCGCTCGCGACGACCGCGCCGCCGTGGTGCAGCACGAAGCGCGCAGTGCACAGGGCGAGGTCGAGCGTCAACGGCCGCACGCGCACTTCCTCGAAGGTCAGCGAATCGCGCGTCTTCCCCGGGGCGAAGTACGCGGCCTGGTAGTGATCGTACAGCGGCTGCCAGCCGTACTGCACGTGGCCGCCCGTGACGTAGCTCGTGAGCGAGTCGCGCGCGTAGTCGCTCATGAACGCGGCCAGATCGCCCGCGTTCCAGTTCGCGGCGCTGTGCGCCAGCATCTGGGCGATCTCGGCCTGCGGATCGCCGAGCGGTAGCTTCGGTGCCGCACAACTGATGAGGATGAACAGGCCGGCCCCCCCGGCCCCCGCGGCCCCCCCCACGCCGTAGGCCCAACGCCCCACGTTCATGGCCGTTTCGCTCCGTGCCGGGGTGACTCGAAAACGTACCGCGGGAGCGCCTCGAGGGGATGGGTCGAGCCATCCAACAGGCGCTCCCGCGGTGTGGTGATGCGGTGGGCTCAGCGGCGACGCCGCTTCGCCGCTTTCTTCCGCTTCGCGCCCCGCTTGGCCTTACCCTTCGGCCGCTTCTTGGCGGCCTTCTTCGCCTTGGGCCGCTTCGCAGCCTTCTTCTTCTTGCGTGCGGGCGCCTTCCGCCTCGGTGCCTCCTCCGGCTCGTCCATCATCGGCGCCGGGCTCGGCATCGGTGGAGGCGATGGCGGGTACATCGGCTCCATCATGCCGGAGCCAGTCCAGCTGCTCTCCGAGAAGTCGTTTGGCTCGAGCATCGGATCTCCTCTGCTGGTTGTCCGTGGGCGTGGCTTATAGCTTACCCTGGGAATGCTGTCACGCAAGTGAGCACGCGCCACCGACGTGCGCGTCGCCTGGCCGGCGCGGGAGCGCGACTCGCGTCCGTTGTACGCCCAGAGGTAGGCGCGTCACCAACGACGTTGGCCCCGGCGTGAGGCGCGCCTGGCGCGCGCCCCGCTTGACCCGGCGGCCCCTGGAGAACGGGCTCGTGGCGGCGTCGCCATGGCCGGTGGGACTCGTTCGCTGGAAAGCCGTTATGCCGTTGGCCGGGCCGGGGCACCGAGCGATCCTGGGCGGCCGCGTTGCGAATCATGCCCCGCGGTGACAAGTTAGCTTGACAACAACACTTACGTGCGCTTACGTTGGCGCCGCTATGACCCCTCGCGCGGTTGTGATCTGGATCACGTTCGCTCTTCCCGGACGCGCCGTCGCGCAAAATGTATCCGAAGTTCAGGTCGCCCCGCCCACCGTGACGGTCAAGGTAGGCGAGCGCAGTGGCTTGTTGGCCACGGCGTTCGATCGTGCGGGCAATGTGATCCCGACGGTGCGATTCATCTGGTCCTCGAACAACGTGTCGGTGGCCAAGGTCGACAACGACGGCACCGTGACCGGCGTGGCCGGGGGCGTCGCGATCGTCGAAGCGCGGGTGGGACCGCGTCGCGGTCAGGCGGCCGTGCAGGTAATCGGCGCGCCGTCAGCGGGCACGCAGGCGGGCGCGCCACCGCAGACGACGGCCCGACCGACGGACGGGACTGGTGGCGTCGATCCGCTCGCGGGCCAGCCCCCCGGCACGGGCCCGGCTTCCGTCATGCGGATCGAGCCGCCGACCGTGTACCTGCTGCCGTCCGAGAACACGCGCGTCGTGCCGCGCGCGCTCAAGGACGACGGCTCGCCCGCCGCACCGGTCGCCGTGACGTGGAAGTCGCTCCGCCCCGATATCGCGAGCGTGGACCAGAACGGTGTGATCGTCGCGCTATCTGCGGGCCAGGGGACGGTGCAGGTGACGAGCTCGACCGGGCTCACGGCGACGGCACCGGTCGTCGTGCAACCGAGCGACATCGCGATCCAGGAGCCGAGTCCCGTCACGCTCGGGCCCAACGACGTCGACACGCTGCATGTGATCGTGCCGGGACAGGGGAATCGCGTCGTGAGTCCCCTGACGATGCAATGGGCGTCGGCGGACCCGAACGTCGCTCGGGTGTCGCTCACGGGCGTCGTGACCGCGGTGGCGCCGGGCAAGACCACGCTGTCCGTGTCCGGGCTGCTGCAGACCAAGAGCGTGGACATCGTGGTGCACAAGACGGTGGCCCAGCTGACGGTGATCCCCGTCTTCAAGACCGAAGTGCCGCTGCCGATCCAGGGGACCGCGAAGTTTCAGGTGACGGCGGTCGCGCCCGATGGGACGCCCGTGCCCGAAGCGCCGATCCGGTGGAGCGTGGGCGACACATCGCTGGCGAGCTTCGATCCGGCGACCGGGTCGCTCACGGGGAAGAAGGCGGGGAAGACGACGCTGACGGCTAGAGGCCCGGGCCTGGGACTGGTGGCGACGTGGCAGATCCGGGTCATCGCCGCGGCCCTCAAGCTGTCGGCCACGCGACTCGGTCTGCCGCTCAACCGGCGGTATGGATTGCGCGCCAGCTTCGCCGACGAGACGGGAACGGTGATCGGCCCCGCGACGGCCGTCACCTTCGCTTCCGACAACCCGCCGGCCGTCGCCGTGGCGGAGGACGGGACGATCTCGGCAACCGGGTACGGCCACGCCCGCGTCACCGCGTCCGCCCCCGGGGGCAAGCATGCCGTCGTCGAGGTCTTCGTGCAGGGTGAGATCGTAGTCGCCAGCTCGCGGTCCGGGCGGCTCCAGCTGTACGCCGCGGAGCGCGCGAACCTGGCGCAGCTGCGCAAGGTGCTAGACGACAGCTCCACGGCCGCCGAGCCCGCCTACTCGCCGGACGGCTCGCGCCTGGCGTTCGTGTCGACACGCGACGGCCAGCCGGAGATCTACGTGATGGACGCCGACGGGACGAGCCCGTCGCGGCTCACCAACGCCCCGGGCGCGGACGGCGCCCCGTCGTTCACGGCCGACGGGCGTGCCGTGGTGTTCCATTCCCCGCGCACCGGCCACCGTCAGATCTTCGTGCAGCCGATCACGGGCTCGGACGCGATCCAGCTGACCCAGGAGCCGTCGGAGAATTCGCAGCCATCCGCCTCGCCGGACGGCGAGACCATCGCGTTCGTGTCGAACCGGGACGGCAGCGACGACATCTGGCTGATGTCGCGTGACGGCTCGAACCAGCGCAACTTCACGAAGTCGCCCCAGGTCAAGGAAAAGAGTCCCCACTTCATGCGCGACGGCTCGCTCGCCTTCCTGCTCGAGGGGAAGGACGGCGGCCGCACCGTCACGCAGGTCGTGAAGGCGGATCTGGCGAGCGGCCGCGCGGCCCCGCTCACCGGCACCGATCTCGTCATCACCGACTTCGCGGTCTCCCCCGGGGGCGACCTGCTCGCGCTAGTGGTCAACGTGCAGAAGAACGTGCAGAAGATCTTCATCCAGCCGGTTGCGACGGGGGGCGGAGCGGCCGGTGGGGGTGCCCCGGTCGCGATCCCCACGACCGGCGCCGAGCAGATGGTGGCCGCGACGTTCATGCCATAAGCCGCCGATGCGCGCTTGGGTCATCCGCGCGACCGGCAGTCTCGATCAAGTCCAGCTGGCCGATGTGTCCGAGCCCGCGGTGCCGCTGGGGCCGCGAGAGGTGCGTGTCGCAATCCGCGCCGCCGCGCTCAACCACCTCGACCTGTTCGTGGTGCGCGGCCTCCCGCACGGCCACACCTTCCCCCACATCCTCGGGGCTGACGGCGCGGGCGTGGTGGCTGCCGTCGGCACGGAGGTCCGCTCTGTACGGTTGGGCGACCGCGTCATGCTCAACCCCGGCATTTCCGACTACACCTGCGAATATTGCCGGGCGGGGGAGCATTCCCTGTGTGTGAACTACCGGATGCTGGGCGAGCACCTCCCGGGTACGTTGTGCGAGTCCGTCATCGTCCCGGAGCAGAATGTCGCCATCATCCCGACAGTGACGCCGCCGCTCAACTGGGCTGAAGCCGCGGCGTTCTCGCTCGTCACGCTCACCGCCTGGCGGATGGTCGTGACGCGGGCCCAGCTCCGGGCGGGGGAGACGGTCCTGATCTGGGGGATCGGGGGCGGGGTGTCCCTCACGGCGCTGCGGATCGCGAAGCTGCGAGGCGCGCGTGTGATCGTCACCAGCTCGAGTGATGCGAAGCTCGAGACGGCGCGTCGTCTGGGCGCCGACGTGACCCTCAATCACCGCACCCAACAGGTGGCGCAGGAAGTCCGGATCCTGACCAACAAGCGGGGCGCGGACGTCGTGGTCGAGAACGTCGGCGCGGCGACGTGGCAGCAGTCGCTGCGCTCGCTCGGGCGCGGCGGCCGGTTGGTGACGTGCGGCGCCACGACCGGCCCCGACGTGGGGATCGACCTGCGGCGGCTTTTCTGGTATCACTGGAGCATCCTGGGTTCGACGATGGGGAACGACGCAGAGTACCGGGAGGTCGTCGGGCTGCTGGCGAGTGGCGAGCTGCGGCCGATCGTGGACCGCGTCTTCCCGCTCGAGGAGGCGCGAGCGGCGTTCGAGCGCCTGGACAAAGGGGAGCAGCTGGGGAAGATCGTGGTGCAGGTGCGCGACTGAGGAAAGCATGGGCTCGGCGCAGCACTGTCCTGAAGGACATCCGCTTCACAAGCTTCGCTTCGCTCGTTGTGTTTCAGCGCAGCGTTGGGCCGAGCCCAGGCTACAGCAGCCTGGGAACACGATGTGCGGCACCCCTCAACGGGGCGTCAACAAAGCCCCCTAGGGAACGGCGCCGTGCGTTGCCTTTCCAGGTCTAAGTGTTTAATTTTCTGCAACTTAGCGTGCTTGTCGGCACTCCCGATCCCTGACCTCTGACCACCGGCCCCAGCCGCTCATGACCGCACCCAACGCCCGCGAACGCATCCTCCCCCGCCTCATCGAAGACGAGATGAAGGAGTCGTTCCTCGACTACTCGATGAGCGTGATCGTGCAGCGCGCACTGCCCGACGTGCGCGACGGGTTGAAGCCTGTGCACCGCCGCATCCTGTACGCGATGCACGAGCTCGGCCTGGTGCCGGGTCGGCCGTACAAGAAGAGCGCCACCGTCGTCGGCGACGTGCTGGGGAAGTATCACCCGCACGGCGACATCGCCGTGTACGACGCTCTGGTGCGCATGGTGCAGGACTTCTCGCTGCGGTACCCCCTCGTCGACGGTCAGGGGAACTTTGGCTCGGTGGACGGGGACCCGGCGGCGGCGTATCGCTACACCGAAGCGCGCCTCACCCGCGTGGCGATGACGATGTTGGAGGACATCGACAAGAACACCGTCGATTTCATCCCCAACTTCGACGATCGGCTACAGGAGCCGACGGTGCTGCCGGCGAAGCTGCCCAACCTGATCGTGAACGGGGCGGCCGGCATCGCAGTCGGGATGGCGACCAACGTCCCGCCGCACAACCTCGCCGAGACGGTCGAGGCGCTCACCTACCTCGTCGACCACCCCGCTGCGACGGTCAAGGACCTGCGGAAATCCATCAAGGGCCCCGACTTCCCCACGGGGGCGATCATCTACGGTCGCGAGGGGATCAAGGAGTGCTACGAGAAGGGCCGCGGCCGGATCACGATCCGCGCCCGCGCGGTGATCGAGGAGAAAGAGTCGACCGGCAAGCACCAGATCGTCGTCGCCGAGATCCCGTATCAGGTCAACAAGAGCAATCTGATCGCGCAAATCGCCGAGCTCGTCAACGCCAAGAAGCTGGAAGGGATCTCGGACCTGCGCGACGAGTCGGACCGCGAGGGGATGCGGATCGTCATCGAGTTGAAGCGCGACGCGGTCCCGGCGGTGGTGCTGAACCAGCTCTACAAGCACACCCAGATGCAGACCACCTTCGGCGCGATCATGCTCGCCCTCGTGGACGGCGCGCCGAAGGAGATGAACCTGAAGGAGCTGCTCGAGCACTTCATCGAGCACCGCCACACGGTCATCGTCCGCCGCACCGACTTCGAGCTGAAGCGCGCGCAGGACCGCGAGCACATCCTCGAGGGCCTGAAGATCGCCGTCGACAACATCGACGAGGTCATCCGCATCATCAAGAAGTCCAAGGACACGCCGACGGCGGACGCCAGCCTGCGCAAGCGCTTCAAGCTGTCCGAGAAGCAGTCGGCCGAGATCCTCAACATGCGGCTCGCCCGGCTCACCGCCCTCGAGATCACGAAGCTCGAAGACGAGCTGAAAGAGGTCCGGAAGTTCATCAAAGAGTGCAAGGAGATCCTCGCCTCCAAGCCGCGCCGCATGAAGATCCTGAAGGAGGAGCTGACCGAGGTGGCCGCGGGCTTCGGCGACCAGCGCCGCACCGAGATCGTCGCCGACCAGGGCGAGTTCTCGATCGAGGACCTGATCGCCGAAGAGGACATGGTGATCACCGTCTCTCACGCGGGCTACATCAAGCGACTCCCGGTGTCGGCGTACCGGCGCCAGCGGCGCGGCGGCAAGGGCGTGATCTCCGCCCACACCAAGGAAGACGACTGGGTGGAGCACCTGTTCATCGCGTCGACCCACGACTACGTGATGTTCTTCACGCAGCAGGGGCAGTGCTACTGGCTCAAGGTGCACGAGATCGCGCAGGCCGCCCGCGCCGCGCGCGGCAAGTCGATCCTCTCCTGTGTCGCGATGAAGCCGGACGAGCGGCTCGCCGCCCTGGTACCGGTGCGCGAGTTCTCCGAGGACCAGTACCTCCTGTTCGCGACCAAGAACGGCGTGGTGAAGAAGACCCGGCTCTCGGAGTTCGGCAACCCGCGCTCGGTCGGCATCCGCGCCATCAACATCGAGAAGGGCGACGAGCTGATCGACGTGCAGGTGACCGACGGGCGCAACGACATCGTGCTCGCCACGCGGCAGGGCATGAGCATCCGGTTCCAGGAGAAGGACGTGCGCGATATGGGACGCACCGCGACCGGCGTGAAGGGGATCGAGCTCGACAAGAAGGACCACGTCATCGACATGGTCGTGGTGCGACGCAAGTCGACGCTGCTCACGGTCACCGAGAAGGGCATGGGTAAGCGCTCCGAGCTCGACGAGTACCGCGTGCAGCACCGCGGCGGCCGCGGTATCATCACGCTCAAGCGGTCCGATAAGACCGGCGACATCGTGGCACTCAAGGAAGTGCTCCCCGACGACGAGCTCATGATGATCACCAAGAAGGGGATCATGATCCGCGTGCCGGTCGAGGGGATCCGTATCTCGGGGCGCAACACGCAGGGCGTGAAGGTCATGAACCTGACGCCGGGCGATCTCGTGGTCGACGTCGCCCGCGTGGTGAAGGAAGATGAGGCCGAGACCGGGGACGACGGGGATGACGAGGAGGACACGCCAGCGCCGAAGAAGCCCGCAGCTCCCAAGAAGTCCGGAAAGAAGAAGCGGTAAGTTGGTCACGGCCCAGGACGTCCGCGACGCGGCCGAGCGGCTGCGCGGGGTCGCGGTCCGGACGCCCCTCCGCTACGTGGAGCCGCTCGACGCCTACTTGAAGCTCGAGAACCTGCAGCCCATAGGGGCGTTCAAGATCCGGGGCGCCTATAATGCCATCAGCCGCCTGCCGCCCGCCGCACGGCGCGCGGGGGTCATCACCTACTCGAGCGGGAATCATGGCCAGGCGGTCGCGTACGCGGCTCAGCTGCTGGGCATTCGGGCGGTCGTCGTCATGCCCGAAACGGCGCCGGCGGTCAAGGTTGCGGGCGTGCAGAAGTGGGGTGGCGAAGTGGTGTTCGCGGGGCGCACGTCGCAGGACCGCCAGGTGAAGGCGGAAGAGCTCTCCGCACGGGAGGGGCTCGCGGTCGTGCCGCCGTTCGACCACCCGGACATCGTCGCCGGGCAGGCGACCGTGGGCCTCGAGATCGCCGCCGATCTTCCCGACGTCGGCACCGTCGTGGTGCCGGTAGGCGGGGGCGGCCTCATCTCGGGGGTCGTGGTCGGACTCGCGGCGGCCGGGAGCGCGGCGCGGGTGTGGGGCGTCGAGCCCGCCGGCGCGCCGAAGCTCACCCGCTCGCTCGCGGCGGGCCAGCCGGTGCGGCTCGAGCGCACGGCGAGCCTCGCCGACGGGCTGATTACGCTCAGCGTCGGGGACATCCCCTTCGCGCACCTCGCCCGCCAGCGCGACCGTCTCGCGGGAGTGGTCCTCGTCGAAGATGACGCACTGCGCGAGGCGGTACATTTTCTCTGGCGGCAGTGCCATATCGCGGTCGAGCCGTCCGGCGCGGCCACGACCGCGGCGCTCCGGTCCGGTGCCGTCCGGCCGGTGCCGCCCACGGTGCTCGTCGTGAGCGGCGGCAACGTCGATCCCTCGCTTCTCGAGGACTGAGCAGATGCCCGACAGTGCCGCGGCCAAGATCCTCGTCGCCGACGACGACCAGTCGCTGGTCCGCACGCTCATGTGGATCCTCAAGGAGAACGGCTACGAGGTCGTCGTCGCGCCCGGTGGCGAGGGGCTCATGGGGAAGCTCGAGGAGGAACGCCCCCACCTGTTGCTGCTCGACATCATGATGCCCAAGGTGGACGGCCTCCAGCTCCTGGCCAAGATGAAGGCCGACGAGCGGTTCCGCGACCTTCCGGTCCTGATGATCTCGTCGATGCCGCCCGAGGAAGCGACGGTCAAGTCGCTTGGCCTGGGCGCCGCCGACTTCATCGCCAAGCCGTTCCGTGTGCGCGAGCTGCTCGCCCGCGTCAAAGCGCACATCCGCACCGCCCAGGAGCTCTCGCGGGCGCGCGATGAGGCGCAGAGTCGCGCGGCGATCGTCGACATCCTGCACGAGGTCACGGACTCGCTCAAGCCGGACGAGATCTACCACATCCTGGTGCGGCGCGTCGCGCGCGTGCTCCAGATCTCCAAGTGCTCCATGGTGCTCGCGAAGGCGGGCGAGCAGCTGGGGGTCGTGGTGGCCGCGTACGAGAATCCGATGCTGCGCAACCTGCAGATCGAGCT
>Ga0209376_1000112_pt1 | contig 86271 bp, 77 predicted proteins | sample GraSoiAngelo_134_FD_185891 | JGI IMG/M metagenome (GOLD analysis project Ga0209376, IMG submission 185891) | Grasslands soil microbial communities from the Angelo Coastal Reserve, California, USA - 14_0929_05_30cm (SPAdes) (version 2) | ecosystem: Environmental > Terrestrial > Soil > Grasslands ... | reverse complement strand
CGGGTAGCGCGCGTTGGGGTGCTCGTCGAACCCCGCCGGCAACAGCACGTGCGCGCCCAGGTCCGTCGGCCGCCCCCAGAACTCCGTCAGCAGCTTGCTGCGAATGCGCTCGTGCTTGATGTACTTGGTCTCGGGCGGGTCGGGGATCGGCGCGACCTCCTGGTCGAGCGAGATGCGGACGACGGCGCTCTTGCGGGGGTCGAAGTCCACCCAGCGGGGCGCGCTGTAGAGGTTGCCGGGCTTGCGGCTCCACTGCTGGCCCTCGCCCTTGTCGGGGGGCAGCCTCACGACGTGCCCGTCCGAGCGGTGGAACGTCTCGTAGCGGTTGAGCAGCGCCTGCACCCGGTACCGGCCGGGCGGCACCCGGGCGATGCTCTCGAGCGGGTAGCCGAACGCGCCCGCGTCGATGACCGCGTCCTGCCCGGGCCTGAGCGCGTCCACGTCGATTCCGAAGATGAGCTGCGTGTTCGGCCCGTCGCTGATCTGGAACCGGGGCTCGGCCGTCGTGTCGGTCGAGAGCATCAGCAGCACCCGGCCGTCGAGCGGCGCGGCGCTCTTCGCCGCGGGGAACGAGATCGCGAAGCGGGCGCCGGCTGCCAGCGGCAGCGCGCGGTCGTGTGGCGGCCGCGACGACGCGGCGACGAGGGCGAGCGGCAGGCCGGCGCACGCTGCTGCGAGCTGGCGGGTGGTCATGGAGGCTCCTTTAGCGGTCGAGCAGTGGTGGGCGGCCGATGGGGTGGCGCTGCTGCACCTGCCCCGCGAGCGCGAGGACGCCCTCCTCGCCGAGCGGCTTGCCGACGATCTGGAGGCCCACGGGCAGGCCTCGCGCGTCCAGGCCACAGGGCACCGACGCCACCGGCAGCCCGGTGAGACTCAGCACGAACGTGGGGGCGATCCAATCCACGTACGTCTCCATCTTCTTCCCGGCGACCGTTGCGGGATAGTTCTGCTCGACGGGGAAGGGCGGCACCGCCATGCAGGGCGTCACGAGGTGGTCGAACCGCTCGAACAGCTCGCGGAACAGGTGCCACAGACGGCCGCGCGCCGCCTCGGCGGCGGCGAACTCGCGGGTCGTCGTCCCGAGCCCGGACTTCACGTTGTTGGCGACGTTGGGGCCGAGGCGATGCAGCTGGTCGAGTCGGGGATGCATCTGTGCCACGAACCACAGGCCGCGCAGCGCCAGGAACGCGGGGCGTGCGAACGCGAGGTCGAGCTGGACGACCTCCACACCCGCCCCGAGCTGCTCCAGCCCGCACGCCGCCCGGCGGCACACGTCCTCGATCGCGGGGTCGATGCCGATCCCGGCGACGTCGGGACAGTAGGCGACCCGAAGGCCACGCGGGACGCCGCTTGCGACGGCACCCACGAAATCCCGCCCGGCCACGGGCTGGGCCAGCGGAGCGAGCGGGCTCGGCCCGCACACGGCCTGCAGCATCAAGGCCGCGTCGGTCGCGGTGCGTGCCACCGGGCCCGTGACCTGGAGCGTGTCCCACGGCCAGTCGCTGGGGTACGTCGGGACGAGTCCCACGGACGGCCGCAGCCCGACCACGCCGCAGAACGAGGCGGGGATGCGGAGCGAGCCGCCCAGGTCCGTGCCTTCGGCGAGCGCGATCATTCCGGTGGCGAGCGCCGCGCACCCGCCCCCCGTCGAGCCGCCCGCGCTCAACGCCGGGTCCCACGGATTGCGCGTGCGACCGAACACCTCGTTGAAGGTGTTCCCTCCCGCCGCGAACTCGGGGCAGTTGGTCTTGCCGAGGATCACGGCGCCCGCCGCGCGCAGCCGCTGCACCACCAGGGCGTCTTCGGCGGGGACGTAGTCCTTGTAGAGCGGCGACCCGAACGTGGTGCGGAGCCCCGCCACCGGAGTCACGTCCTTGATGCCGACGGGGAGCCCGCACAGCGGGCCCGGCGGCTCTCCGCGGGCGAGTCGCCGCTCCAGCTCGCGGGCGTCGTCCAGCGCGTGCGGGTTCAGCGTCACGACCGCGTTGATGACCGGGTTGTGGCGCTCGAGCCGCGCGAGGCAGGCTTGGAGGACCGCGACGGGCGAGACGTCGCGCGCCGCGATCAGTCGCGCGATCTCCGCCGCGGGAAGGTCGGCTAGCTCGGTGGCCACGCCCTACCCCCTACGCCCACTTGCCCCAGTCTCCCTGAAACGCCACCACGCGCGCGAACGCGGCCTCGCCTCCCTTGAACTTCCACGGGAAGCACCCGACGATGAGCCGCTTGTTCTGGAGCTCGGAGGCGTCGATCTCGCCGCCCAGGTTCTCGATGTGGATGCAGTCCTTCGGGAACAGCGCGTTGTGCGTCAACTGATACGCGGAGTCCGGGAACATCCGGTCGACCGCCTGCTTGCCGCCGAACTTCTGCTCCGCCTTGGCGCGCACCCGGTCGCAGTGGCCCTGCGCTCCTTTGCCGAGGAAGCGGCCGATCGGGAGGTTCATGGGATGGTCGGTGGAGACGCAGTCCACGCCCCAGACGTGGATCTGCTTCTCGAGCAGCCACGGCACCAGGTCGGGATGGGCGCCGGGGTGATAGTGGTAGTAACGCTCCTCGTCCGGCGTGGCACCGAAGTCGGCGTAGCGGTGCCACCCGGTGTGCAGCAGCAGCACGTCGCCCTGCTTCACCGCGACCCGCTTTTCGATCATCTGCGGCGTGTACACCGCGAGCTCGTCCATTTCGTCCCGCAGGTCCACGATCACCCCGGGGCCGCACAGCCACTCGAGCGGCAGCTCGTCGATCGTCTTGCCGGCGGTGACGAAATGGCGCGGCGCGTCGAGGTGCGTGCCCATGTGGTTCGAGGTCATGATGTACTGGGCGTTCACGCCGTGCTCGGCTTTGCGCTTGATGTACTTCACTTCGAACGGCGGGTAATAGGGCCAGAACGAGGAGCGCTCGTTCAACGGTTGCGAGAGATCGTACAGCTTCATTGGGCTACCTCCGGGTCGGCCGCGCTCATCATTGGCTCGCCTGTGCCGCGCGCTCCACGGCGCGCGCCAGCGCGCGGCGCGTGAGCACCGCGGCGAGCCGGCGGCGATAGGCTGCGGACGCGTGAATGTCCGAGGGGGGATCGATGTCCCGCTGCGCGGCGGCGTCGGCGGCCGCGCGCATCGCCTCGGGGCTGGGCTCCTGCCCGTCGAGCATCGCAGCTGCCGCCGCCGCGAGGACCGGGCCGTCGCCCACCGAGAAGAGCGTGATGCGCGCCGCCTGACAGCGCCCGCGCCGATCGAGCGTCACGCGCGCAGCGACGCCCACGAGCGCGTAGTCGCCGCGCCGGCGCGCCAGCTCCGCGAACGCGTATCCCGTCCGGGCCGGCGACTTGGGCACCACGACCTCGAGCAGCAGCTCGTCCGGGCCCAGCGCCGTCTCGAGTATCCCCGTGAAGAACTCGCCCGCCGGGATCCAGCGCTCGCCCTGCGGGCCGCGCGCCCGAAAGCGGGCCTCGAGGGCCAGCATCACCGCCGGCAGCTCGGCGGCCGGGTCGGCGTGCGCGAGGCTCCCGCCCACGGTGCCGCGGTTCCTGATCTGGGGGTGTGCGATGAAGGGCATCGCCTCCGCCAAGAGGGGCGCCGCGCTCCGGACCGCATCACTCCGCTCGACCGCGCGCTGGCGCGTCATCGCGCCGATCTGCAGGCCGTCGCGGCCCGCGCGCACGTAGCCGAGCTCCGCCACGCGGTTCAGGTCCACCAGCACCGCGGGGCGGGCGAGCCGGAAGTTCATCGCGGGGATCAAGCTCTGGCCCCCCGCCAGCGGCTTCGCCTCGCCGCCGTGCTCGGCGAGCAGTGCCAGCGCCTCGTCCAGGGTGGCGGGCCGGTGGTAGGCGAACGGCGCGGGCTTCATCGCGCCCGAGCGCTCCGCGCCGCCTCGATCAGCTCGAACAGCCGGTTCGGACTGAGCGGGATCTCCGTGATCTCGACCCCGTGGTCGGAGAGCGCGTCCTCCACGGCCTGCGCGAAGGCCGCGCCCGTCGGGATGGCGCCGGCCTCGCCCACGCCTTTCACTCCGACCGGATTGAGCGGGGACGGCGTCTCGTGGTGTGCCATCTCGACCGCCGGCACGTCGGTCGCCGTCGGGAGCAGGTAGTCCATCAGCGACGCGTTCAGGAGCTGGCCCGCCTCGTCGTACACGAGCTGCTCGTAGAACGCGTTGCCGATGCCGTGCGCCACGCCGCCCTGGATCTGGCCCTCGACGATCATGGGGTTGATGACCCGGCCGCAGTCGTGCACCACCACGTACCGCTGGATCTCGACCTGCGCCGTCTCGGGGTCCACCTCCACCAGCATCGCGTGGACCCCCGACGCCGTGCTGCCGCGGTCGGGGCCGAAGTAGGCCGTGGCCTCGAGGCCGGGCTCCGTGCCCGGGCGTACGGCACCGCGCAGCGGGTTCGCCCGCAGCGCGAGCTCGCCTAGCGGGATCGCCGAGTCGGACGACCCCCGCACCCGCACGCGCCCGCCCGCCAGCTCGAGCCGGTCGGGCGGCGCGCCGAGCAGGCCGCTCGCGAGCTCGAGCACCTTCTCGCGCACCCGCACGGCCGCGGCGTGGCAGGCGCTCCCCGCCACCACGGCGCCGCGGCTCGCGAAGGTCCCGGTGCCCCAGTGGAACTCGCGCGTGTCACCGGTGACGACGTGCACCTGGTCCACCTCCACGTCGAGCACGTCGGCCACGATTTGGGCGAAGGCGGTGAAGTGGCCTTGTCCCTGCGTCCCCACCCCGGTCGCCACGCGCACCTGGCCGCTCGGCTCCACGGTCACGCGCGCGCCTTCGTACGGGCCGATCCCCGTGCCCTCCACGTAGCACACCAGCCCCAGCCCCACGTGCCGCCCCGCGGCCCGCAGCCGAGCCTGCTCGCTCTGCACGAACCCGTCGTAGCCGATCAGCTCGCGGGCCCGCTCGAGCGCCGGGGCGTAATCGCCGCTGTCGTACACGAGCGGCGCCGAGTCCTGGAAGATGATCTCGTGGTTGTGGGGGAACTGATCGGGGCGGAGCAGGTTGCGCCGCCGGATCTCCGCGCGGTCGATGCCGAGCTGCTTGGCGGCGAAGTCGAGCAGCCGCTCGATCACGAACACCCCATGCTGGCGCCCGGCCCCGCGCACCGGCGTCACGATCGTCTTGTTGGTGAAGACGGCGGTGAACTCGCTCGCGTAGTTGGGGACATCGTAAGGGCCGAGCAGCGTGCACTGGCTGTTGATCGGGACCGTGAGCCCGTAGGGATCGTAGGCGCCGGTGTCGTGCAGGAACACGTCGCGCACGCCGAGGATGCGGCCGTCCCGCGCCACGGCGATCTCCGCGTCGTGGATCTGGCCGCGCTCCTGCGTCGTGGCGGAGAAGTTCTCGCGCCGGTCCTCGATCCATTTGAGGGGACGGCCCAGGCGCAGCGCGGCCCAGGGCAGCAGCACCTCTTCGGGATAGAACATCATGATCTTCGGCCCGAACCCGCCGCCCACGAACGGCGCGATCACGCGCACCTGCGACTCGAGCAGGCCGAGCAGCCGCGCCAGCCCGTTGCGGATCGGGATCGGCGCCTGCGTCGTGTCCCACAGCGTGAGCTCCTCGGCGCGTGGATCCCACTGCGCGACGATGCCGCGGTTCTCGATCGCCGCCGCCGCGCCGCGGTCGTAGCGGAACCGACGCGCGATCACGACGTGCGCCGCGGCGCGGGCGCGCGCATAGTCCCCTTTCCGCTGCACCGCGTGGGCGGCGACGTTCGACCCGAGATCGTCGTGCACGAGCGGCGCGCCCGGGGCGAGCGCCGCCTCGAGGTCCACGACCACCGGCAGCGGCTCCGCATCCACGACGATGTCCTCCAGCGCGTCCTCCGCCACGTAGCGGCTCTCGGCCACGACCATCGCGATCGGCTCGCCTACGTGCCGTACCCTGTCCCTGGCGAGCGGTACCTGGGTGCGGGCGTGGAACACGAGCCCGCGGATCGGAGGAGGGGGGACGAGCAGCGGGCCGGGGCGCCAGTAGTCGCCGAGGTCGGCGGCCGTGTACGCGGCCACCACGCCCGGGCGGCGCCGCGCCGCCGCGACGTCCACGCTCCGGAGCAGGGCGTGGGCGTAGTCGCTCCGCAGGAACGCCACGTGCAGCATGCCGTCCAGGTGCACGTCGTCCACGAACAGCGCCCGGCCAGTGAGGAGCCTCGCGTCCTCGTTGCGGCGCACGCGCGCGCCCATGTAGCGCCCCGTGGCGGTCACGGCGCGGACCCGGCGGCGAGCCGCACCGCGGCGACGATGCCCTGGTAGCCGGTGCAGCGGCACAAATGGCCCGAGAGCGCCTCGCGGATCTCCGGCTCGCTCGGGTGGGGGTGCTCGCGCAGGAACGGCACGAGCGTCATCAGAAAGCCGGGAGTGCAGAAGCCGCATTGCAGCCCGTGGGCCTCGCGGAAGGCGGCCTGCAGCGGGTGCAGCTCGTCGCCCCCGCCGGGCGGGGCGAGCCCTTCCACCGTGACCAGCTCGTGCCCGTCCGCCTGGACCGCGAGGATCAGGCACGAGCGCACGGCGTCGCCATCGAGCAGCACGGTGCAGGCGCCGCACACGCCGTGCTCGCATCCGACGTGCGTTCCGGTGAGGCCGAGCTCGTGGCGCAGGAAGTCGGAGAGCAAGAGCCGCGGCTCGACGGCACGCTCGTGCCGCACACCGTTGACCGTGACGCCAATCGGCACCTGCTGATCCACGCGACGGGCTCCCGGCAGAGATCGAAACGACCGCGCCCACGCCCAGGTGGCCGCTTGAAGCCGGACGGCCAGACAGGCGGGGCGCTCGGACAACGCGGCGCTAACGTACCCGCCCGCGTCGGGGCCAGCAAGCACGGCGGCGACTGTCGCGCCGGCGCCACACTCCGGCCGCCCGGCCGCCTCGACCAGCGTCGGGCACCCGTTTTGCAACCTCGGCCGCACGGCCGTTGCGCCCGCATCGCCCACCCAAGATGGAGGGACTCATGAGACGCTGGCTGCCCGTCGCCGCGCTGGTCTGCGCGGCCGCCGCGTGCGACAACCCGCGCGAGGTCGCGGCGCCGACGCGACCCGCCTACCTGACTTCGCAATCCTCCCTGTTCGACGCGGCGCTCTCGGCGGCGCTCGCGACCGCCGGCCCGACCACTAGCCTCGAAGTGATCGTCAACTACGACGAGACGGCGACGACTCGCGACGCCGTTACGAGCGCACTGCTCGACCTCGGCGCGGGCGTGGTCCAGTTCAGGAACTTTGAGCTGCTCGCCGCCCTCGCCACCCCGGCGCAAGTGAACGCCATGGCGGCCGTGCCCGGAGTGCAGGGCATCTACCTGAACAGACCGCTCACCTACTACGGCCACCCGGGGTCCGGTCTGTGGCTCTTGCACGAGAGCGTCCCCACGATCCGGGCGGACGCCGTGCAGGCCTCGGGCGTCACCGGGAAGGGGATGGGCATCGCGATCCTCGACAGCGGGATCGACGGGCTGTACAACCCCGACGTGCACTATCCTGACCATACCATCCAGAACATCAAGGTGATCTTCAACCTGAGCGATGTGGTGACGTTCAAGGGACCGACCCCGAAGCCGTTGAAGCAGGGAGCCGACCTGTTCGTCGAGAACCTGCCGAACAGCGAGACGTCCGTGGGCCACGGCACCCACGTCGCCGGGATCACGGCCGCGCTCGGCACGGCCTCGGGCGGCTATTACAAGGGGGTCGCGCCCGGCGCGAACGTCGTCGGCATCGGCACCGGGGACATCCTCTTCATCTTCTGGGCGCTCGCGGGATTCGATTACATCCTCGATCACCAGCAGGTCTACAACATCAAGGTCGTCAACAACTCGTGGGGAACGAGCGGAGCGTTCGATCCCAAGGACCCGATCAACAAGGCCTCGAAGAAGGTGCACGACAAGGGCGTCACCGTCGTGTTCGCGGCGGGGAACGACGGGCCGGATCAGAACACCCTCAACCCCTACAGCGTGGCGCCCTGGGTCATCGGCGTGGCGGCGGGGTGCAAGCTGGTTTCCCCGGATCCTACGAACTCGGCGATCCACTGCGCCGACCAAACGGGCCAGAACCGGCCGGCCTGGCTCGCCGACTTCTCCTCGCGTGGGGTCCCGGGCGATCCGATGTACCACCCGGACATCACGGCTCCCGGCGTCCACATCGTTTCGACACGTGCCTCCACCGGGACCGTGCTCAACGCCCTCGACGCGAACCACGACTTCGACCTGACGAGCAGCTGCGCCATCAGCACGGCGAACGAGCCGTACTACACGTGCGCGTCCGGCACGTCCATGGCGACGCCGCATGTGGTGGGCGTCGTGGCCCTGATGCAGCAGGCGGCGGGGGGCAAGCTCAGTCCCGACCAGGTGGCCGCCGCGATCGTCAACACGGCGCGACCGCTCCCGGGCTACGCGACGTGGGAGGTCGGCGCGGGATACCTCGATGCGCTTGCGGCGGTGAACGCCGTGAAACGCTGATCGTCACGGGAGTTTTGCGGATCTCGAGCCGCCCCCCGGGCGGCTCGAGTCGTCTACGGAACGAGCAGCATTGCTGTTTTGCGCGCGCCCGAGCACAATAGGAACCCATGCACCGTCGCGAAGGCCTCGCCAAGCTGACCGGCCGCGAGCGGTACGTGGACGATCTGCCGCTCGACGACTTCTTGTGGGGAATGACAGTGCGGAGCCCCGTGCCCCGGGGCCGCGTCACCGCCGTCCGGTTCGGAGCGGACGTCGACTGGTCCGCGTTTGTGATCGTCGATCACCGCGACATCCCGGGCCCCAACGAAGTCATCCTCATCGAGCGCGATCAGCCGGTCCTCGCCGCGGGATACGTGCGTCATGTGCACGAGCCCGTGGTCCTCCTCGGCCACCGCTCGCGCGAGGGGCTGCGCCGGGCCGTTCGTGCCGTCGAGGTGGTGGTCGCTCCCGAGCCGCCTGTGCTCGACTTCCGCGTCCCGCCGCGCCCCGACCAGATCCAGTACGGCCGCGACAACGTCCTCAAGCGCCTGAAGATTGAGAAGGGCGACGTGGAGCGGGCCTTGGCGCAAGCGCCGGTCGTCGTCTCCGGGACCTACGAGACCGGTGCGCAGGAGCATGTCTACCTCGAGACCCAGGGGATGATCGCCTGGCTCGAGGACCAGGTGCTCGTGGTGAAGGGCTCGATGCAGTGCCCGTACTACGTGCTCAGCGCCCTCAAGCACGCCCTCGCCCGCGATGAGTCCCGAGTCCGGGTGATCCAGACGCCCACGGGTGGCGGCTTCGGCGGCAAGGAGGAGTATCCCTCCGACATCGCGCTGCATGCGGCGCTACTCGCGCTCAAGGCGGGTCGCCCGGTGAAGATCGTGTACGACCGAGGCGAGGACATGGCGGCGACGACCAAACGGCATCCGTCCTGGGTGCGCCACCGCACGGGGCTCACGCGCGACGGTCGGCTCCTCGCCCAGGACCTCGAGGTCGTCCTCGACGGCGGCGCGTATGTGACGCTCTCGCCCGTCGTGCTGTCCCGCGGCATCATTCACGCCGCTGGCCCTTACTCCTGCGACAACGTGCGCATCGCAGGTCGCGTGATGTTCACGAACGCGGTGCCCTTCGGGGCGTTCCGCGGGTTTGGCGCACCGCAAACACTGTTCGCGTGCGAGCGGCACATGGACGTGATCGCGCGGACGCTCGAGATCGATCCCGTCGAGCTGCGGCGGATCAACCTGCTCCGGGACGGGCAGACCACCGCCACGGGGCAGGTGATCCGCGACGGCACGGACCGGGTGGCGGTGCTGGAGCGCGCGCTCGAGCTATCGGACTACCGGGCGAAGCGGCGGGCGCACGCCGCGTTCAACGAGACGCACGCGGCGCAGCGGCGCGGCATCGGTCTCGCCGCGTTCTACCACGGTGCGGGGTTCACGGGTGGGGGGGAGGTGCACCTCAACTCGCGGGTTCGTGTCGCGGGCCTCGCGGACGGTCGGGTCGAAGTACTGACCGCGAACATCGAGATGGGGCAGGGCACGCTCACGGTGTTCACGCAGATCGCGGCGGAGCGGCTGGGGTTCGCGCCCCAGGACGTCGCGATCGCCGAGGCGGACACGGGGCGGGTCCCGAACAGCGGGCCCACGGTCGCGTCACGCACGACGATGGTCGTCGGCCGCCTGATCGAACGGGCGTGCGATGACCTTCGCAGCCGGCTCGAGGTCGACGCGGCCGTCCGGGGCGCGTCGCTCCGGGCGGCGATCGTGCGGTGGCATCGGGAGCACGCGGCCGAGCGCCTTGTCGGTGACGCGGTGTACGAGCGACCGCCCGGGATCTCGTGGGACGACGCGAATTATCGCGGCGACGCGTACGGCGCGTTCGCCTGGGCGACCTACGTGGCCGAGGTCGAGGTGGACCTCGCGACCTACTCCACGCGCGTGACCGGCTTCGTCGCCGTGCAAGAGGTGGGCAAGGTGTTGAACGAGACCCTGGCGCGCGGGCAGGTCCAGGGTGGCGTGGTGCAAGGCATCGGTTGGGCGCTAATGGAGGAGTGCAAGTTCCGCGATGGGGCGATGATCAACAACCAGTTGACCAACTATCTCATCCCCACGAGCGACGACGTCCCGCCGATCCATGTGGCGTTTCTCGAGAACCCCTATCCTCATGGAGCGCAGGGCGCGAAGGGCCTGGGCGAGCTGCCTATCGACGGGCCCGCGCCAGCCGTCCTCAACGCGGTCGCTGCGGCGACGGGGGCGGACCCGCGCGCGGTCCCACTGACCCCGGAGCGCCTGATGGCGATTGCGGATTTCGGATTGCGGAGTGCGGAGTGAGGGTGTCGTGACCGCAATCTCGATCGCATTCACCCTCAACGGCTCGCCCGTTTCCGTAGACGTCGACTCCGCCGAGCGGCTGCTCGACACCCTGCGCTACCGCCTCGGGCTTACGGGCACGAAGGAGGGCTGCGGCGAAGGTGAGTGCGGCGCCTGCACAGTCCATCTCGACGGCCTCCCCGTCGACTCGTGCCTCGTCCCGACCTACCAGGTGCGCGGCCGACGTGTGGACACGGTCGAGTCGCTCGACCCACCGGCGCTCGAGCCGTTCGCCCGGGGCGGCGCCACCCAGTGCGGCGCCTGCACGCCGGGGGTGGTGATGACGGCGTGGTGGATCCGCGACCATCCCGAGCTGCTCGGGACCCACACGTTGCGCGAGCTGATGGCCGGCAACCTATGCCGCTGTACCGGCTACGACGGAATCGTGGACTCGATCGGCGCGGTCCTGGGCGAGCGAGGGTCGGCGTGACGGTCCTGCTTCCCGGGAGCGAACGAGATGCGCTGGAGATGCTGGCCGCCGCGGACGGCGACGCGGTGCCTATCGCCGGCGCCACCGATCTCCTCGTCTCATGGCCCGGGCGGCTGGAGGACCACCGGAAGACCTACGTCGACCTCTCCGGGCTCGCTGGGCTCCGACCGCTGCGTTGGACCGGGGACGAGCTCGTGCTGGGCGGCCTCACGAGCTATTGGGACGTGATCCGGGACGTTCGCGTGCGCCAGGAGTTCCCGCTGTTGGTCGCGGCAGCGCGCCAGGTCGGGGCGATTCAGATCCAGGTGCGCGGCACATGGGCGGGCAACATCGTGAACGCATCGCCCGCGGCGGACGGCGTGCCCGTGCTCATGGCGTACGACGCGGTCGTCGAGCTGGAGTCGCTGCGCGGCCGGGAGGAGGTGCCGTTGGACCGCTTCTACACGGGCTACAAGGAAATGCGGCGGCGGCCCGACCAGCTCGTCGTCGCCATCCGGCTGCCGCGGCGGCCCTACTCCGTTCAGAAGTTCGTGAAGGTAGGCTCCCGGCGCGCCCAGGCGATCGCCAAGGTGGGCCTCGCGATCACGCGCGCCGCCGCGGGTTGGCGCGTCGTGGCCGCCAGCATGGCACCCACGATTCGCCGCTGTCCGACGATCGAGCGGCTGCTGGAAGAGGGGGCCCCTGTCCGCGGTCCCGACGACCTCCTGCCCGCGATCGCTCGCGACGTGTCGCCCATCGACGACATCCGCTCGACGGCCGCGTACCGCAAGCGCGTGATGGCGCGGGTCCTCTACTATGAGCTGCGGGAGGCATGCGGCTGGCGCGCCTAGTGGAACCGCGCCCCATCCCGGATCCAGCGAGCTAACAGGTCCCGCTCCTGTTCCGTCATTCCCGTGACGTTGCCGAGCGGCATCGTTCGCGTCTCCACGGCCACGACGAGAATCCGCGCGGCCTGGTCGCGGATCTCCTGCGGCGTGTCGAACGCGACGCCGGCGGGCGCGGCGGCGAGCCCCGGTGTGGTGGGCGCTGCGGAGTGGCACGGTGCGCAACGGCGCGCCACGACCAAGCGCACGTCGGCGAATGCTGCGGCGCCGGCGCCGCCGGCCGCGGCGCCGCCGCCGCGCGGGGCCGTGATGAGGGCGAGCGCCAGCATCGCGATCGCCGCCCCGGGGAGGAGCCATGCGTTGGGTCGGCCCTCGTTCCGAAGATTGAACCAGTGCCGCGTGGCCACCCCCACGAGCGTCAGGCCCGCGAGGATCAACCAGCTCAACCGGTGACCGTAGGTCGCCGGATAGTGGCCGCTCACCATGATAAACAGCACGGGGAGGGTGAAGTAGTTGTTGTGGAGTGAGCGCAGCGCGGCTTGCTTGCCGAGGGTCGCGTTGGGGGCGCGCCCCTGCGTCAGGGCCGCGACCATCTCCCGCTGGGACGGGATGATGACGCGGAACACGTTCGCCGCCATGATCGTCCCGAGCGCTGCGCCGACGTGCATGTACGCCGCGCGGGGGGCGAGCAGCTCACTCAGGGCCCACGCGAGGATCGTGCCGAGAACGAACAGCACGGAGGCGAGGGCGAGGGGCGCCTGCCCGAGCGGCGACCGGCACAGCGCGTCGTACACGAGCCAGGCGGCGACGAGCGACCCGATCCCGACGGCGATCGCCGCTCCCACCCCGAGGCGCGCGACCTGCGGGTCGATGAGATACGCCGCCGCGCCGAGGTAGTAGATCAGGACGAGGAGCGCGAAGCCGGTGAGCCAGGTGGCGTACGCTTCCCATTTGAACCAGTGCAGCGTGGCGGGCAGACGCTCGGGGGCCACCGTGTACTTCACGACGCGATAGAACCCGCCGCCGTGGACTGACCACAGCTCGCCCGAAACGCCCGGCTCGGGGCGCTCCGCCGGCGCGATCCGGCTGTTCAGCCAGTTGAAATAGAACGACGTCCCGATCCAGGCGACCCCCGCGATCACGTGGGCCCAGCGCAGCGCCAGGTTGAGCCACTGACCGAGGTTGGCGTCCACGCGGGCGCTTAGCTGCCGCGGTAGGTCGTGTAGCCGAACGGGCTCACGAGTAGCGGCACGTGATGCCGGTGGTCGTCCCGCATGGTGAAGACGACCTCGACGTAGGGATAGAAGGCGTCTACTCGCTGGGCCGCGAAGTACTCTCCGATCTCGAACCGCAACCGGTACGTCCCGCCGGCGTCGGCGCGGTCAGGCAGGAGCGTGGCGCGCCCGTCGGCATCGGTGGCGGCCCGGGCGAGCTCGCTCCAGCGGTCCCCCGAGCGGACCGCGAGCGTCACCGGCACGCCAGCGGCGGGCCGTCCCCGCGCCGTGTCGAGGACGTGGGTCGTGATTCCGGTCATGGGACCACCAGTTTCTCGAGTCGGAGCCGGGTGATCTTCATCTGCTCGCCCGCCGCGATCCGGAGCTCCGTGGCCGGATCGTTCGCGAGGCGGCGTTGCAGTTCGCCGAGCATCTCGCCGGCCGTCTTCCCGGTGGCGCAGATCAGAAACAGGTACCCGAACCGTTCGCTGTAGGCGAGGTTGCCCCGAGCGAGGGCCGCGCGCGTCGCGGCGGCCGCCGTGTCCATGCCGGCCTGCTCGCGGCGCGACCACTGTTCCGCCGTCCGCTCGCCGATCCGCGGGTGCTTCCTGAAGGCCTCGAGCCAGTCCTCGCGCCCCAACGCCCACCAGCCGCGCTCGGCGGCCTCGAACAGCGCCGCGTCGTGCGCGAACGGGCGGGCCAGGAGCATCTGCTCTACCCAGCGTCGGGCGCCGCAGCACTTGGCGAGTGCCGCGCGCGCTGCGTCGTCCGGGAGGCCGTTGAGACAGTCAGCGACCCTCTTGCTCACACGACATCGACCGGGCGTCCCCACAGTCGCATCCGCGCTACGCCGCCGTCGGGGAATATGTTGAGCCGCACGTGCGTGGCGGGCGCCCGCGCCGCACGCCGGATCGGGAAGCGGTGCCGCGCGTTGGCGCGGAGCTTGGTGCGCGGCAGCTGCTCCCGCCACTCGGCGCGCTCGGGCGGCGGCGCCGCGCCGGCGAGCTCGGGCACGTCACATCCCTCGAGGCTCGCGCTCTCGGGGAAGTTGCCCTTGAAATGGGTCGTGTCCAGCTCGATCCCCTCGATCACCCCGCGCCGGCCCAGCCGCAGCACCACCCAGTCGTGGCCGGGGCCACGGCGGCGCCGCGTCTCCCAGCCGTCCCCCATGTCGCGCGGCCGCCCCGGCATGATCAGGTTCAGCGGCTCGCTGAAGAACTGGTCGCTCGTCTCCAGGGGCAGGCCGCCGTGCTCGACCGCGACGAGGTCGATCGGGCCGCGCGCGGCCGCGAGCGGCGCCCAGTCCGGGAGCGCGTCGCCCCACACGCGCAGGCGGGCCACGCCGCCGTCCGGATAGATGTTCAGCCGGACGTGCGTGCACCGGGCATCGCTCCTGATCGAGAAGTCGTTCTCGGTGTCGCCCGACAGGGGTGAGCGCGCCAAGACCGCGACCCACGCGTCGCCAAGGGCGGCCAACCGTCGCGCGCCGAGCGCGCGCGGCAGCTCCGCCGCCTCGAGCGAGCATGCCGCGGGATGGTTGCCGACAAAATGGTGTGTGTCCACGGTGATCGCGCGGATCACGCCCGCGATGCCGAGTCGGATGATGCACCAGTCGTGGCCCGGCCCACGGCGCCGCCGCGTCTCCCAGCCGTCCATCCACTTGCCGCGGGCGGTGTACTTGCCCTCGATGAACACCCCGCGCCCGGGCTCGAGCAGGTTCTCCTTGCGCGCGAAGAATTCATCGCTCGCCAGGAGGGCGCGCCCCCCGACCCGCGCCGCCGCGAGGTCTAAGAGACCGATGCGCCCGCTCACGCTGTCCTCTCGTCGGGCTTCAGCCACTGCCCGGCCGGCGGCGACCCAAACCTCCCCCGGTCGTAGACGGCCGTCCCGCGGAGGAACGTTTGCCGCACGACGCCGGAGAGCGTCATCCCGGCGTATGGCGTGATCGGGTGCCGCTGCCGCAGCCGCGACGGCTCGACGGTAAACGATGCGTTCGGATCGAACACCACGAGGTCGGCATCGCAGCCTGGAGCGATGCGGCCCTTGCGGGAGAGGCCTGCCAGCCGGGCCGGCAGTTCGGCCAGCCAGCGGGCGAGGTCCGCGACGTCACGGCCGCGAGCGCGCGCGCCGGTCCACGTGGCTGCAAGGGCGAGTTCGAGCGAGGCAACCCCCCCCCACGCGCGGAAGAAGTCACCCTGACCGAGGCACTTCAGAGCAGCCGGCGCCGGCGAGTGGTCGCTCGCCACAAGGTCGATGGTGCCCTCGGCGAGGCCGCGCCACAGGCGCTCGCGGTTCTCCCGCTCGCGAATCGGCGGGGCGCACTTGCAGGCCGTTGCGCCGTCCGGGATGTCCTCCGCGGCGAACGTGAGGTAGTGGGGGCAGGTCTCGACCGTGATTGGGAGGCCGGCGCGCCGGCCGTCGCGCAGCCGGTCCAGGGCGTCGGCTGCCGAAAGATGCACGACGTGGACGCGACATCCCGTCTCGCCGCAGAGTTGCAGCATCAAGTCGATCGCGTCCAGCTCCGCCGCGCGCGGCCGGGAGGCGAGGTAGCCGGCGTAGCGCCGTGCATCGGCGGCCGGGGCCGCCGCGGCGCGCGCGATCGGGCCGGGAAGCTCGGCGTGCACGAGCAGTGGCAGCCGGAGCTCGGCGAGGCGGCTCATCGCCGCGCGCAGGTCGGTTGCCGAGACTGGTGGAAACTCGTCGATCCCGGAGGCCACGAGGAAGCATTTGAAGCCGAGCACACCCGCCCGGGCGAGGGGCGCGAGCTGCTCCGCGTTCCCCGGGACGACGCCGCCCCAGAACGCGTAGTCGACCAGCGCGCGCCCCGCCGCCGCGCGGGCCTTCTGCACCAGAGCATCTACCGTCGTGGTGACCGGGACGCTGTTCAGCGGCATGTCCACGATCGTGGTCACCCCGCCGGCCGCGGCGGCCCGCGTCGCGGTCTCGAAGCCCTCCCACTCGGTGCGTCCCGGCTCGTTGACGTGGACGTGCGTGTCCACCACGCCGGGCAGCACCACGGCTGCCCCCGCGTCCACCGTGCGGGCGCCACGGGAGGCGGTGCTGTAGTCCCGAACCTCCACGATCCTGCCGTCAGCGATCACGACCGCGGCCGCCACGATCCCTTCCGGGGTCACGACGCGCTTGCCGGCAATCACCCACTCAGCAGGCCCCATGGGCTCGGTCACGATAATCCCACTGGCGAGGAGCTCGCCAGGGGCTCAGGCGCACATCCGCCGGCGCGCTTCGACGACCAGCGCTGCGTTGCTCGGGGCCGTGGCGCCGTCGGGTAAGGTGAGAATGTCCTCGAAACCGACCCGCGTGTGGTACCCGCGCGTGGCTGCCTCGTCGATGATGTGCCATGCGGCTCGCCCGACGCCGTGGAGCAGGCGCGGGATGGTGATCCCCGCTCCATCGAGCATGGCTTCCAGTTGCGTGACGACGCCAAGAGCGGCGTCGGCATCCTGGTCCGGAGGCTCGAGCAGCACCCTGAGACAGTGTTGGGCGAGGCCGCTCTCCCTGAGCACTTCGCCGCCGCGCGCGTTCGACAGCCCCGCCTCGATCCCGACGCCGCGGGAATGGAGCAGCTCGGCCAGCTGTCTGGAGCCGTCTTCGTGGAAGTTGACTGACGCGTAGTCCGGCAGCACGGTCCATCGCTCGACCTCCTTGAGCCGCCGCTCGGAGTCCACGACGATCCACGCTCCCGTGCTGACCCCAATCGGGACGCCGGGCACCGCACCACGCATGGCCGCAACGGCCCGGGCCACGTCACCCGCGGCGACGCTCTCGCGCCCATCCGGCGCGCGCACATGAAGATGGATTGCCCCAGCGCCCGCGGCGACGCACTCGGCGGCCGCGAGCGCCTGCTGGTCAGGCGTGGTGGGAACTCCCGGATGCTCTGCGCGCGTGCGGCGGCCGTTGATCGCCGCCTGGATCAGGCGAGCCATGGCACAATGATATCAGAGCGCGCGGGCCTTGGCGCCCGCTCGCCGCGACCTGCCTTACTGCGCCCGCCGCACGCGCTTGCGGCGGTGAACGCCGTGAAACGCTGATCGTCAGGGGAGTTTTGCGGATCTCGAGCCGCCCCCCGGGCGGCTCGAGTCGTTTCCAGAGATGCAGACGGACCGTAGCGCCCCATTTGCTAGCTTCCTGATTCCCGAGCCTCTACCTTAGACCCGTCTCGACGCCGACCGACATGGCCGATCTAGTCGAACGGCTACGCGCCGCTCTCGCCGACCGCTACACGATCGAGCGCGAGCTGGGTCACGGGGGCATGGCCACCGTCTACCTCGCGCGCGATGCCAGGCACGACCGCTACGTCGCGCTGAAGGTCCTAGACCCGGAGCTCGCGGCCAGCGTGGGCGCGGACCGGTTTCTGCGTGAGATCCGGATCGCGGCGGGGCTGACCCATCCCCACATCCTCCCGCTCTACGACTCGGGCCAGGCGCGCGAATTCCTGTACTACGCCATGCCCTACGTCGAGGGCGAGTCGCTATGCGACCTGCTGCAGCGCGAGCACCAGCTGCCCGTTGGGGAGGCGGTCCGGATCGCTCGGGAAGTGGCGGACGCTTTGGCGGCCGCGCACCGGCGCGGCATCGTACATCGCGACATCAAGCCGGAGAACATCCTGCTTGAGGAAGGCCATGCGGTCGTGGCCGATTTCGGGATCGCGCGCGCGATCGAGGCGGCTGGCGGAGGCCAGCGCACCGAAACGGGAGTCGTGGTGGGCACGCCCGCCTATATGAGTCCGGAACAGGCGAGCGGCGCGCCCGACGTCGACGGCCGGACCGACGTGTACTCGCTGGGGTGTGTCCTCTACGAGATGCTGGTCGGTGAGCCGCCCTTCCGCGGCGCCACGCCCCAGGCAGTTATCTCCAGAAGATTCACCGAGCCGGTGCCGCACGTCGCGAGGCTGCGTGAAACGGTGCCGGCTGCGCTGGATCACGTGGTGGCGAAGGCGATGGCGAAGCTCCCGGCCGACCGGTTCACGACCGCCGCCGAGTTCGACCGGGCGCTCGCGGCGCTGGAAGGGGCGGGCCCCCCGCTTGAAGCGCGCACTGCGAGACCGCCGCTGCGTCGGTTGACACCAGCCGGGGGGGTTGTCGTGCTGGCGTTGGCGATCGCCATCACCGCGATCCTGCGCGGCGGGTTCTCGGGCGCGCGCGCGCATGAAGCCACCAGGCCGAAGATCCTCGTTCTTCCGTTCCAGAACCTCGGCGCCGCACAGGATCAATACTTCGCGGACGGAGTCACTGAGGAGATCACGAGCCGCCTGGGACAGATCTCGCGCCTCGGCGTGATCTCGCGCACGACCGCCCTGCACTACAAGAACACGAGTCTACCCCTCACGACGGTCGCCTCCGAGCTCGGTGTGCAGTATGTGCTGGAAGGGAGCGTGCGCTGGGAGCGCGGCCTCGGCGGCGCGAGCCGGGTTCGGGTCACGCCACAGCTCATCCGCGTCTCCGACGATACTCACCTCTGGACGGATCGCTACGACGCGGTGCTGGCCGACATCTTCCAAGTCCAGGGGGAGATCGCGAGCAAAGTGGCGAGGGCCTTAGGCGTCACTCTCGGGGCTGGGGAGCGTAAAGCCGTGGCGGTGCCGGGCACCGCTAACCTCGAGGCGTACGACCAGTTCCTGCGGGGCAATAGCTACTTCGACCGACCGCAGGACCCAGGGAACCTCCGCCTGGCCATCCAGGCGTACGAGCGGGCGGTCGCTCTCGACTCCAACTACGCGCTGGCCTACTGCGGGCTCGCCAACGCGCATCTCCTGGTGTACTTCTGGAACATCGACTGGACGGAACGGCGGCTCGCGCTCGCCAAGGGCGCCGTGGACCGCGCCCTTGCGCTGGAGCCAGACCTGCCCCAGGCGCACGTCGCGCTCGCGCAATACTACTACTGGGGGCTGCGGGCTTACGACCAGGCGCTCGCTGAGCTTGGCATCGCGCGCAAGGCGCTTCCGAACGATCCCTCCGTCGTAGAAATGTCCATGAGTATCCACCGGCGCCAGGGGAAGTGGGGGGAAGCCGTGGCCGAGGGAGAGCAAGAGGTCGCGCTCGACCCACACTCGCCGGACGCCCGGTACAACCTCTCATTGACCTATCTCCACCAGCGGCGCTACCCCGAAGCGGCCAAGACCATCGACCGGCTCATCGCCACGGCGCCCGATTGGTCGCTGGCACACTTCGTGAGACTCGGATTCGTGATCTTATCGACCGGCAACCGGGAGGCCGTCCGCCACGCCCTGGGTGACTTTGTCGATCGGTTCGGCGAGCCGGCGGTCGCCACCACCACCAGGGGCCCGTGGCCGTTTGTGACCGGCCCCGGCTTTGACGAACCGCAATTCGACCGCGCGGTCGGGCGCCTGAGGGTCACCGCACCGGGCGTCGATTCTGTCGGGTACTACTGGCTCAAAGCGACGCTGCACGCTCGACGCGCGGAGGCCACGCTCGCGCGTGCCTACTATGACTCGACACGGGTCCTTCTCGAGCAGCGCCTGCGCGGTCGGCCGGACCTAGCGGAGTTCCATGCCCTCTTGGGGATAGCCTACGCGGGCCTGGGCCGGAGAGCCGACGCCCTCAGGGAAGGACAGCGGGCGGTCGAACTGCTGCCACTCTCCCGAGATGCGCTCGCTGGGACCGATATGCGCGTCTATCGGACGACCATTCTCGTGATGGTAGGCGAGTACAACGCCGCGCTCGACGAGATCGAATATCTGCTCTCCATCCCCGCCTTGCTCTCGGTGCCCTGGCTCCGGGTCGATCCGCTATTCGATCCGCTGCGCAGCAACCCGCGGTTTCAACGGATAGTGGCCGAGGCTAGCACACCCAAGCGGTAGCCTCAGCCGGCGGTGGGGATCTATCTCGCCCGCCGCACGCCCACCTCGTCGAGGTGTCGCAGCAGGTCGGCGGGGTCCTGGTACACGCGGTACGCGCCGGCGCGCTCCAGCTCCTCCTCGCCGTAGCCGCCCGAGAGGAGCCCCACGCCGAGCGCCCGGGCGCGGCGCGCCGCCAGCAGGTCCCACACGCTGTCGCCCACGACGACCGAGTCCGCCACGTCCACCCCCAGCCGCTCGGCCGCCGCGAGAAACAGGTCGGGATCGGGCTTCGCGTGCGCCACCTGGTCGCGCGTGATCACGGGGACGTTGGGCCCGACGGCGAGCATCTCGAGCATCGGGCGCGCGCTCTCGAGGCGCCCGCTCGTCGCGATGGCCCACGGCACGCCGGCGTCCGAGAGGTGCACGAGCAGCTCCCGCGCGCCGGGGAGGGGGCGCACCTGGGATACCTGGCGCGCGAACGAGGCGGCGTGCGTTCGCTGAATCCGCGTCGCGTCCTCGGGCGTCACCTGGCGCCCGATTTCGCGCAGCAGCGCGTCGAGGAACAGCCCGCCGCTCATGCCGATGCGGCGGTGGATGCGCCACACCGAGAGCTCGATGCCCGCCCCCTCGAGCGCCTCGCGCCACGCCAGTACGTGCTGGTACACGCTGTCCACCAGCGTGCCGTCGAGGTCGAACAGAAAGGCCGGTCCGCTCACCGTGCCGCCCCGATCCGGCTCGCGGCGGGCCGCACCGGGCCGGCGCCGGCGCCGCTCTTGGCGATCGCTGCCGCGATCTCGTCGAGATCGGCCGGCGAGAGCGCGAGACCCGCCGCGCCGATCCAGCCGTCGATCTGCTCGGGGGAGCGCGCGCCGACGATGGCCCCGGTCACGCCCGGCCAGGCGAGCGTCCAGGCGACGGCCACGGCCGAGACCGTCGCGCCGTGCCGCCGGGCGACCGGCTTCAGCGCGTCGCGCAACGCCAGGTTCCGGGCCAGATTGGGCTGCTGGAACTCCGCCGCCCGGCGGCGCCAGTCGTCCGGAGCGAGCTTCGCCACCCGCTGTGCCGTGAACCCGTCCGTGAGGATTCCCGATTGCATCGGGCTGTACACGATCACGCCGGTGCCGTGGGCCGCGCACCACGGAATCTCCGCGGCCGCCGCCTCGCGCCGGATCAGCGAGAAGGGAGGCTGCAGCGAGTCCACGTGGCGCAGCGCTTCGCACCGCTCCAGCAGCCCCACGTCGAAGTTCGAGACCCCGGCCGCCCGCACCTTCCCCGCCTCGACCAGGCGGGTCATCTCCCCCCAGGAGTCCTCGACCGCTGTCCCCGTGTCGTCGGGCCAATGGAACTGGTAGAGATCGATGCGCTCCACGCCGAGCCGGCGCAGCGAGGCCTCGGCTTCCCGGCGGATCGACTCGGGTCGCAACACGCGCTCCGGGTCGGCCATGCGGTCGCGAGCGCTCCACACGAGCCCGCACTTCGTGAAGACGAGCGGGCGCTCGGTGGGAGACAGGTCCCGCAGCAGGCGGCCCACCACCTCTTCCGAGTGCCCGAGGCCGTACACGGCGGCCGTGTCGATCCAGTTGATGCCCAGCTCCAGCGCGTGCCGCATCGCCGCGAGGGACGCCGTATCGTCCTGCGGTCCCCAGCCGAACGACCAGCCCCCGCCGCCGATCGCCCAGGCGCCGAAGCCGACGGTCGTGATCTCGAGCCCGCTGGTACCGAGCGGCCGGGTGGGTAAGGTCGTGGTCGTCATCGAATCCAAGCCTCTTGCGTGGTGTGCGCTCCCGGAACTAGGACCTTGCGTGCGGTGTTGCAACACGCCCGATTGGATGCAGCACGAAACGACGGATGGAGGATAACACGAGGATGCAACAGAGGAAGCTTGGCACCGAGGGGCTGGTGGTGTCCGCTCTTGGCCTCGGGTGCATGGGGATGTCGGAGTTCTACGGATCACGCGACGACGCAGAGTCGATCGCGACGATTCACCGCGCGCTCGAGCTCGGTATCACGCTTCTCGACACCGCGGACGTGTACGGCCCGTTCACCAACGAGCAGCTCGTGGGCCGGGCGATCCGGGGCCGCCGCGACCGGGTGGTCCTGGCCACGAAGTTCGGCAACATGCGCGGCCCGGACGGCGGATGGCTGGGCATCAATGGGCGGGCGGAGTACGTCCACCAGGCCTGTGACGCCTCCCTCAAGCGGCTGGGCGTCGACCACATAGATCTGTACTATCAGCATCGCGTGGATCGCACCGTCCCTATAGAGGACACGGTGGGCGCCATGGCAGCGCTCGTGACTGCGGGCAAGGTGCGCCACCTGGGGCTCTCCGAAGCGGCGCCGGCGACGCTGCGCCGCGCGCACGCCGTGCACCCGATCAGCGCGCTGCAGACCGAGTATTCGCTGTGGTCGCGCGACCCCGAGGACGAGATCCTGCCCACGTGCCGCGAGCTCGGGATCGGGTTCGTGGCCTACAGCCCGCTCGGGCGCGGGTTCCTCACCGGGCAGATCCGCTGCTTCGAGGACCTCGCCGCGGACGACTGGCGCCGCAACAACCCGCGCTTTCAGGGGCAGAACTTCCAGAGAAACCTCGACCTGGTGACGCGGGTGGAAGCGATCGCGCGGGAGAAGGGCTGCACTCCGTCGCAGCTCGCCCTCGCCTGGCTGCTGGCGCAGGGCGAGGATGTCGTACCGATCCCCGGCACCAAGCGGCGGCGCTACCTCGAGGAGAACGCCCGCGCCGTGGAGATCGTGCTGACCGCGGGCGACTTGCAGCGCATCGGCGAGGTCGCGCCCAAGGGGGCGACGGCCGGCAGCCGCTACCCCGAGGGCGGGATGCGCAGTGTCAACGCCTAGGAGTCTCGCGCGCTTCGCCCGCCGCTGCGTCGTCGCCGCGATGCTGGGGCTTCCCGCGGCCGGCACGCTCCACGCCCAGCAGGACGTCGCGAAGGCGATCGCCGAGTTCGAGAAGGTCGATCCCGGGATTGAAAAGTTCTTCGCGACCGCGCACGGGTACGCGGTCTTCCCTTCGGTCGGCAAGGCCGGGTTCGGGATAGGCGGCGCCCGCGGCAAGGGGTACGTCTACGAGCGCGGGAGCCTCATCGGGCGGTCGACGCTGACGCAGGTGACGGTCGGTCTGCAGTTCGGGGGTCAGGCGTACCGCGAGGTGATCTTCTTCAAAGACAAGACCGCGCTGGACGATTTCACCCGCGGCTCCTTCGAGCTCAGCGCCCAGGCCACGGCGGTCGCGTTGAAGTCGGGCGTCGCCGCGAACCTCGCCTACAACGCCGGCGTCGCGATCGTGACGATGGCGAAGGGCGGCCTGATGTACGAGGCGTCGGTGGGGGGACAGAAGTTCAGCTACAAACCGCTGACGCAATGATGGACGCCCGCATTCGGCTGCTGCTCGAAGTCTTCGATCAGGCGTTCGCCGGCCACTCCTGGCACGGCACTACGCTCTCGGGGTCGCTGCGCGGCGTGACGGTCACGCAGGCCTTGTGGCGCCCACAGCGAGGGCGGCACAACATCTGGGAGGTCGCGCTCCACGCGGCGTACTGGAAGTTCGTGGTGCGCCGCCGGCTCGTGCGGGACCCCGCGCTCAAGTTCCCGCGACCGGGAAGCAACTGGCTCGAGCTGCCCGAGCGGGCCGACCTGCGCGCCTGGCGGGGGGACGTCGCGCTCCTGAAGCGCGAGCACGCGCTGCTGCGTCGCACGATCGCGCGCTTCGATGCGGCGCGGCTCGGGCGCCGCGGCTGGCGGTCGCAGTGGAGCAACGTGACGCACATCTACGGCATCGCGTCACACGACTTGTATCACGCGGGGCAGATCCAGCTGTTGAAGCGGTTGGGCGCTAGGTGACCTTCAGGACCCGATCCCCCGGCCGCGCGCGCTGCACCACCTGGATCGCGACTTCCTGACCGACCGTCGCGCGCTCCACCTTGACGTGGTCCACTTCCATCGAGCCCACCTTTTCCGTGAAGTCGCTCGTGTGACCGTGGAAGTGCAGCTCATCGCCCACCGCCACCTCACCCTCGCTGAGGCGCACGATGGCGACGCTCGGCCCCTTGAAGAAGTGCGTGACCGTACCGACGAGCTGCTCGGGCATGCCTCAATGTACTCCGCCGATGACACTTAGGAAGAGAACCCGGAGACGCCGCCTGCCTGAAACCTTCCCGCGCGTAGCCCCGTCGTCTTGCGGCGTGCAACCCTTTCAGGGGCGGCCGCATCTAATTGGCCGACCCGCCTCGAGGGCTCCCTATGCCGCCTGCCGTGCCGCTGCTCGCCGTCTTGCTCACGCTGCAGACGTCCGCCGACCCACAGGCGGCGCGGGTGCCGCCCCCCGGCGCGACGAGCGCGGTCGCGGTGCGGGCGGACCGTCCGGTCGTGATCGACGGCAAGGACGACGACCCGGTGTGGCGCCTGGCGCCCGCGATCACGGAGTTCCGCGAGTTCCAGCCCAAGGAGGACGGCGACCCGCGGTTCGCGACGGAAGCGAAGGTCGCGTACGACTCGCGCAACTTCTACGTGTTCGTCCGGGCGTTCGATCCCCACCCGGATAGCATCCTCAAGCTCCTCGCCCGCCGCGACGTCCGCGCCGCCACCGACCAGATCAAGATCATCATCGACTCCTACCACGACCGCCGCACCGGCTTCGAGTTCGCCGTGAATCCTGCCGGCGTGAAGCGCGACTACGCGATCTACAACGATGGCCAGACGGAAGACGACGCCTGGGACGCCGTGTGGGACGTGGCGACGACGGTGGACTCGCTCGGCTGGACGGCGGAGTTCCGGATCCCGCTGTCGCAGCTGCGCTACGCGCCCGCGGCGACCAACACGTTCGGCTTCGGCGTGTGGCGCGACATCCAGCGCTACACCGAGCGCGTGAGCTGGCCCGTGTACCGCGCGTCGCGGCCGGGGTTCCCGTCGCAGATGGGCGAGGTGCAGGGGCTGGTCGGGCTGTCCTCACCCCGGCGGCTCGAGGTCACCCCGTACGGCGTCACGAAGAACGTGACCGTCGCCGACGGCGGAGCGTTCGATCACCCGCAGCGCTTCGCCGGCGGCGCGGACATCAAGTACGGCGTCACCTCGAACCTCACGCTCGACGCCACCGTGAACCCGGACTTCGGCCAGGTGGAGGCCGACCCGGCGGTCCTCAACCTCACCGCGTTCGAGACCTTCTTCCAGGAGCGGCGGCCCTTCTTCGTGGCGGGGACCGGCGTGTTCCGCTTCGACGTGAACTGCAGCCAAGTGAACTGCAACAGCGAAGGGCTCTTCTACTCGCGCCGCGTCGGCCGCGCGCCCCACCTCAAGGACCTGTACGGCGATGCGAGCTCGCCCACGGGCACGACGATCATGGGCGCCGGCAAGCTCACGGGCCGGCTCGCGGGCGGCCTCAACCTCGGCGTGCTCGAGGGCGTCACGGCGCGCGAGACGGGCCCGCAAGACCGCACGATCGAGCCGCTGACGAACTACGCCGTGGTGCGGGCCTTTCAGGATCTGCGGCACGGCGAGAGCGGGGTGGGCGTGATCGCCACGGCCGTGGACCGCAACCTCGACGTGTGGACCGACCCGTACCTGCGCCAGAGCGCGTACGCCGGTGCCGTGGACTTCCGTCACCGCTTCCCAGGGGGGCGTTACCAGCTTTCCGGGTCGCTCGACCTGAGCCGCGTGGCGGGGACGCGGCAGGCGATCGCCGCAACCCAGCAGTCCTCGGTCCATAACTACCAGCGGCCCGACGGCTCCCAGACCTTCGATTCGACGCGCACGACGCTCATGGGCGATGCCGAAGAGCTGCTCTTCGGCAAGGTGGGCGGTGGCATTACGCGGTTCGAGACGAGCTATCTCCGCCGCTCTCCCGGGTTCGAGGTCAACGACCTGGGCTTCCTGCAGCGGGCGGATCAGCAGAGCTGGAACAACTGGTTCGGGCTGCAGTCGTTGCATCCGAGCTCCTTCTATCAGACCGCGTTTTGGAACTTCAACTGGTGGCAGTATTGGGCGGCGGACGGGCTTGCGCTGGAACGCGCCGCCAACAGCAACGTGCACGTGCAGCTCAACAACCGCTCGTGGCTGCACGCGGGCTCCACTTTCGGTCAGCTCGGCACGACCTTCTGTGACCGCTGCGCGCGGGGCGGGCCGGCGGTGCGGGCCGATCCCTACTTCTCGGCGTGGGCGGAGTGGGATGGCGATGGCCGGCCACCGGTGGTGCCGTTCGTGTGGGGCAACTACTGGCGCGGCGACGGCGGCCGCTCGGAGTCGGTCGAGCTCAACACCCAGGTGAGTGTCCGGCTCGCTTCCCAGTTCAACGTTTCCTTCCGTGTCACCGGATCGCACAACGTGGCCGACGCGCAGTGGTACGGCAACTTCGTGGACGGAACCGGTGTGACCCACTACACGTTCGCTCACCTGAACCAGAAGACCGCGTCGCTCATCGGCCGCGTGGACTACATCGTCACCCGCGACCTGACCGTGCAGATCTACGCGCAGCCGTTCGTGAGCAAGGGCACGTACTCGAACGTGCGTGAGCTGGCCAACCCCCGCGCCGCGGCCTACGACGACCGCTACCAGCCGTATGCGGTGACGAGCCCCGACCAGTTCAACTTCAAGCAGTTCCGGTCGAACCTGGTGTTGCGGTGGGAGTATCGCCCCGGCTCGACGCTGTTCCTCGTGTGGAACCAAGGTCGGCAGGATTCCGCGCCGGCGCAGGGCACGAGGTCGATCGCCGGCGACTTCCGCGACCTGTTCGACGCCCACCCGGACAACACGTTCCTACTGAAGGTGTCCTACTGGCTGGAGCGCTGAGCGCCCCCGCTCAGAACAGCTCCAACTGCTCGGCACCGACGAGGCCCCGCAGCCGCTCCAAGAGCTTCACCATCGCCCAGGAGTCGCGCTCGCAGTAGGACAGCAACGCCTGGCGCAGGCGCGCGCGCTCCTGGGGGCGCATCGCGTCCCCGTCGAACATCAGGCGCTGTAGCTCGACGCTCGCCGTCTCCCCCTCGTTGATCTCGAGATCGCCGTACGCGAGGCTCGGCACGAGCGCGGGCAGCACGTGCTTGATGCTGAAGCTGCCGCCGAAGTCGGGATGGTACACGTGGTTGCGGATCACGGGCAGCAGGTCGATGAGCTTCGCGCGGATCGCGTCGAGCTCGCGGGCCAGGTCCGGCACCGCCTGCGTCAGCTGCTTGAGACACTCCCGCTCGAAGCTCGCGTAGTAGGCGACGACGTGCCGCGCGCCGCCGCAAGCCCGCACCACGGCCTCGGCGAGCGCCGGGCGCGGGTCATCCGGCCCGTCCGCGATCCATTCGTGATGGACGTACTTGCCACTCCGCCCCTGCGTGTGGCAGCTGAACTGCACCGGCATGTTCTCCCACGGCCGGCAGCCGGCGTAGCGCGGGATCGCGAGGGCCACGGTCTCGAAATCGAGGAACGCGAGCGGCCCGGCGAAACCCGTGAGGGCCGCCGCGAGCGCCGGCTGCGCCACGAGCCGCCCCGACGTCACCGCCTGCACCTGGCGGGCGTGGATCGCGGAGAGCTCGAGGTCCGTCGGCAGGTCGTAGATCGTCGCGTAGCCGTCCGCCTCGTACTCGAGCACCTTGCGGCGCTCGATGCGGTACAGCGTGCTCACGTGATGCTGCGGCAGCTTCCAGCAGCGGTCCAGGAAGGGACAATCGTAGGGCTTGGTGCAGTGCTCGCCGATCGGGACGTCCGGGAGCGGCCCCCCTAGCATCCGCAGCTGCGCGGCGATCTGGTCGGGGACGCCGAGCAGCGCCCCCTCGACCGCCGCCGTCACGTCCTCCCGCACGAACAACTTCGAGAGGTCGGGGTGGCGGCAGTCGGGGTTCAGGTGCATCACCTCCGCGCGCTCGACGGACAGGCCGCCTTGCCGCAGGACGTGGACCTGGACGGCGACGTCGGGAATGTGCTCCGGCTTCAAGCTGTTCGAGGCTTTGACCTCGATCACGCCGTACCCCCGGGCGCCCCCGGGCCCGCGTTCGAGGATGTCGACCGCGGCGTAGGTGTCGTCGGCGAGGAACGCGGCCTCGTAGAGGGCAGGGGGATCGCGCCGCAGCGACTCGCGCGTGGCCGCCACCTTGTTGTCGAGCTGGTAGAAGGGCAGGTCGATGAGCTCGCCGCCCGGCACGTACCGCCGCGCCCGCTCGCCCACCTGGGCGCCCTGCGCGAACAGATTCTGCAGGGCCTTGGTGGGGGTCAGTTCGGCGGCCTCGGGTTCGTGCACCCGCCACCACAGCTGCTTGTGACACTGCAGCCCCGAGAGGAAGCGGGACTTCGACAGCTTGGCGGATGCGCCCGCGTGGGAGGGCATCGCCGGGAGACTAACCGTTCCGGGGATGTCGAAGCAAGTTGGTGGAATGCGACTCGAGTTCTCCGGCGCTCCCGAGATCGCCGCGCCGCCGGAGCAGGTGTGGCAGCGGCTCCTCGACCACGAGTTCGTGGCGTCCGTCGCGCCGGGCGTGGAATCGGTCGAGGCGGTGGACGACCGCCACTTCAAGGTGGTGTCCGCCTTCGGCGTCGGCAGCGTGAAGCTCAGGTTCCGGCTCGATGTCGAGCTGACGGACGTGCGCCCGCCGCGGCGGCTCAAGCTCGCCGCTCGCGGCAAGGCACCGGGCTCCGCGGTCGACGTGACCACCGACCTCGAGATCGAGCCGGTGGCGCCGAATCGCTCCCGCCTGAAGTGGAGCGCCACGTCCGAGGTGCGCGGCACGGTCGCCAGCGTGGGCGCGCGCCTGCTCACGGGGACGGCCAAGAAGCTCACCGAGACCTTCTGGCAGCAGTTCGCCGATCGGGTGGCGCGGCCCTCTCCTTAGTCCCCCAGGGTAGATTTCCTTCGCATGAAGCACTGGCACGAAACCCGGGCCGTCCTCGATCGCCTCGCCGAGCTCCGCGGGGCGGGCCGGCGCGCCGCGCTCGCGACCATCGTGCGCGCCCGCGGCTCCGCCTACCGCCACGAGGGCGCGAAGCTGCTCGTCGCCGAGGACGGGAGCACGGTCGGCAACGTGAGCGGGGGGTGCCTCGAGCAGGACGTGCGCGAGGTGGCGCTCCAGGTGCTCGCGTCGGGGACGCCGGAGCTCAAGAGCTACTGCTCGAGTACCGACGAGATCGCTGCCTGGGATCTTGGCGTCGGGTGTGAGGGGCAGGTGGACGTTCTCGTCGAGCCGGTGCTCGAAGCGCGTGCGCGGGAACGGGAGCTGCTCGACGGCCGGGTCCCCTTCGTCGTGTGCACGGTGATACGGCCGGGGAAAGGGGAAGGGGGAACCCTAAAGGACTCCCTCACGGTCGGGGGGAAGAGCCTCGTCGTCACCCGCGACACGGTTGAAGGCGACCTGGGATCCCCGCCGCTCAATCGCGGAGCGACCGCGCGTGCCAGGGATCTGCTCGGCACCGAGGACTCAGGGATCGTCGAGATCGCCGGCCGGGCGGTCTTCTGCGACGTGTTCCTGCCGCCACCCGAGCTCGTGATCTGCGGCGCCGGTGACGACGCGCGACCGCTGGCGCACTTCGCGGCGGACATCGGGTTCCGCGTCGTGATCGTGGACCGGCGCGCCGCCTACCTCACGGCGGAGCGGTTCCCGACGGCGGCGGCGCTGATAGAGAGTCGCCCCGAGGAATTGCTCCGGCGCCTGTCGCCCGACGCCGCCTGCTACGCCGTCGTCATGACCCACAACTTCGCCGACGACCAGGGCTACCTGCGTGCCCTCGCCGGGACGCCGGCTCCCTACATCGGGATGCTGGGACCGCGTCAGCGCACCGAGCGGATGCTCCAGGCTCTGATCACCGCGGGGGCGCTTGGCGAGCGCGACGCGGCACGCATCTACGGCCCCGTGGGCCTCGACGTCGGGACCGACGGGGCGGAGCAGGTCGCGCTGTCCGTCATTGCGGAAATCCTGGCCGTGCGCTCGGGCCGGCGGGCGGAGTCGCTGCGCGAGCGCCAGGCCCCGATCCATGCATCGAGCGAGTAGGCGTTACGACGTCCGTGCCCACGACATCTAGAGACTTGCGCGTAGCGGGCGTCGTGCTCGCGGCAGGCGCCTCGCGGCGTATGGGGCGCAACAAGATGCTGCTCGAGCTCGGAGGGGAGCCGCTGGTGCGGCGCGCGGCGCGGCGTGCCCTCGAGGCCGGACTCTCACCCGTGGTGATGGTGCTGGGCCACGAGGCGGAGCGCCTCCGCGTCGAGCTCGCAGGGCTCCCGTGCGACTGCGCGATCAATCCCGATTACACGGGCGCGACCAGCGGGTCACTGCACTTGGGCCTGGAACGGCTTCCCGCGGACGTTGAGGCGGTGGTCGTCCTGCTCGCCGACATGGTGCTCGTGACCCGGCAGATGCTCGAGGGGCTCGTGGCGGCGGCGCGGCGCGAGGCGGCGCCGCTCTTCGTGTCGCGCTACGGCGACGTGACCGCGCCGCCGCTCTTGTTCCGCCGCTCCCTGTTCGGGGAGCTCATGGCGTGGACGGGGGAGGGCTGCGGCAAGGCCGTGGTGCAGCGGCACAAGGCCGAAGCGGTCTACCTCGACTGGCCGCCCGCGGCGCTCGCGGACGTGGACACTCCGGAGGACTTCACGGCGGCGCAGGCGCTCATCGCGCAGGCGTAGCGGCGGCGGAGTCACCGCGCGCGAGCAGCGCGGCGAAGTCGCGCAGCTCGGAGATTCCCAGGTCGGACACCACCCAGTAGGCATACTCCCGCGTCGTCCAGTGGAGCAGGTGGTAGCCCTGTCGCGTAGCGGCGGGGGGCCCGCCCGCCGGGCCTTGCACCGCGGGCCAGAGGAACACGTTGATCAGGTGCTGGCGCCGCCCATACACGAGCGCCGCGACCGGCCGCCCGTTCAGGTAGTCGAGCCGCCCGCCGACGAGGGGAAATCCGCGTCCCGAGAAGTCGTACACCGGCGGCGAAAAGTCGAGCTTGCCGTTGAACCACGGCTTCACCGTGTGCTGGTCCGAGGAGACCACGTCGGTGAGGTGGCCCGGCATGAGCGAACGCACGTGGCTCGCGAGCACCTGGTCGGTGAGGGCTCCGCCGGCCGCGCGCTGGAGCGCGAGCCGCCAGCTGCCGACCGCGACGACGGCGAGTGAAGCGGCGAGTGCGAGCGAGCGCCACACGACCGGCGCGGCGATGCGGCGGCGGGAGCGCGTCCCCCCGGCCACGCGCAGCGCCGCGCGCACCCGCTGGCGCAGCGCGTCGGAGGCCTGAAGCGCCGGGACGTGTGCCGCGATCGCCGCGCGCAGCGCGATGCGCTCGTCCCGGAACCCCGCGCAATCCGGGCACTGGACGAGGTGCGCTTCGAGCTCGCGCGCGTCGTCCGCCGTAAGCTCGCCGTCGAGGTAGGCGTCCAGCTGAGCCTCGAGGACCGGATGGGTCATGTCAGCGCTCCTGCTGTTCCGAACGCAGCGCCTCTTGGAGGCGTCTGCGGGCGCGCGACAGGCGCGACATCACCGTGCCCACCGGCACGCCCACGACGTCGCTGATCTCCTTGTAGGACAGCCCCTCGAGCTCTCGCAGCACGATAACCTCGCGGAATTCGCGCGGGAGCCCGTCGATCGCGTGCCGCAACGATGCGCGCGCCGCCTCCCGGAGCAACGTCGTTTCCGGATGGACGTGCGCCACGGTCTCGCTGTGTAGCTCCTCGTCGAACTCGGTCGCGAGCGTGTCGGCGCGATGCTGGTGCCGCCAGGTGTGCGCCGTGTTGCGCACGATCGCGAGCAGCCAGGAACGACTCTCACCGCCCGCAGCACCCCGGAATCCGTCGAAGTACTTGAGCGCGCGCAAGTAGGCCTCCTGCACGACATCCTCCGCGTCATGGTCGTTCCGCGTCAGGTAATGCGCCAGCGTGTACGCGGCATCCATGTGCGGCAACATGATCGCTTCGAATCGCTCGAGCTCGTTCGACTCCAACCGGTCCTCAAGGTGCGTGGCGCACCGTCAGTAAAGAGACCACACGGCAGGCGGGATTATTCCCGGGGGAATAGGCGCGAGTCCCCCGAGGTCTCCGGTATGAATACAACTGCGTCACACCTTCGCAGGAGGAAGATCGCACATGCGTCCGATATACGCCGTAGCGACTCGAAACGTCGCCGGGGCTCTCGCCGCCCTCGTTGTGGGCGGACCCATCGCTCACCGCGCCCCGGGCGACCCCGTGGTGGTGAGCGCCAGGTTGTGGGAGTGGAAGGTCGAGCTGTCGGCTAGCACGGTTCCGGCGGGAACTGTGACCTTCACCGTCACGAACGCCGGCACCATCCCCCACGCGTTCGAGATCGAAGGGCATGGCATGGAGAAGGAGACGGACGAGATCCAGCCCGGATCCAGCGCCACGTTCACGCTCACCCTCAAGCTCGGGACTTACGAGGTGTACTGCCCGGTGGGTGAGGGCTCGCACAAAAAGCTCGGCATGGAGACCCATCTCAAGGTTGCGGGCGCACAGAGCTCGGGCGCCCCCGGGTACGGCGGCTCTGAGATGAGTGAGTCGCACGAGACGGCGGAGAAAGGGCAGTCGATCCGGGTGACGAGCGGCGGGCCGGTCATCCAGATCCTCCCCGGGCCGTTCCCGTTCCCCGATAGTGCGGCCCCGATCCTCCAAGCGTTCGGCGACGAGCGGGAGGGCCTGGAGTCGCAGGTGAAGAACGGGCCGTACTCGAACAACGTCGCCCCGATCTCCGGCAGCTTCGCGTTCACGGCCTGGGACAAGGGCGCCGTACGCGACTCGGTGGATGGGGTGTCCGAGTTCACGACCCAGGACGGCGCGCGCTGGAAGCTCGTGCTCGACCGCGTCCAGACGAAGGATGTGCCGCATCATCCCCGCTTCGGCGGCGTGATCCTGGGCCTCTATTACCACGGCGTCACCCACGTCCACACGCCGCTCGTGCCCACGATCAACAGCGCGGTCGCGCTGTGGGCGTTCGGGCATCTGTACAAGGACGGCACGCTCGTGACCGACAACGCGATGGTGCACGTGATGCTGCTGTCGCGCACCCGGCGGGACGGGGACTTCGCGCTCGCCTGCTGGAATTGCTCCAGGAACAAGATCGAGGAGCTGCAGCTGCAAATCCTACCCGGCCCAGGCGAGCCGAAGCTCGACGCGCCCGGCGGGTTCCTGTTCGTCAACTGGGAAAAGTCCAGCTCCCGCAAGCCGGCGAGCTGAGGAGGGTGGTCCAATGCGTTTTCGCACGGCAGTCATCGGCCTCGCCGCGCTCGCGTCGCTCGCGGGCTGCGGCGGCTACACGGCGACCGGCCCCAACGGAGGCAACGGCGCCGGGGGATATGGTGGTGGTGGCGGCGGGGGTGGCGGGGGTGGCGGTCCCATCGGGTCCGTGACGGTGGGGGACAACGGAGCCATCGCGTTCACGAGCGCCCACAACGGAAGCTCTAACCCTGCGGTGGACACGGTCGCGATAGGCGGCACCGTCACCTGGACGTGGACCAGCACCCAGGGCATGGCACACAGCGTCCAGTCGCTCGGCTCTCCCACGTTCGCGAGCAGTGCGATCATGAGCGGTGACGGCCAGACGTACTCCGTCACGTTCACCACCCCCGGCACCTACCAGTACGATTGTGCGGTGCACGGCACGGCGATGAGTGGCAGGGTGGTGGTGCGGTAATCTCCGCTGATGCCCCCGAGCTCCGTCGGGGGCATCTTCGTGTCACACCAGGTTCCGCAGCACGAACCACACGTTCGCCGGGCGCTCGGCGAGCCGCCGCACGTACCACGGGAACCAGTGCGTCCCGTAGCTGACGAGCACCCGCACCACGCAGCCGTCCGCCGCGAGGGCGCGCTGGTCCGCGGAGCGAATCCCGTACAGCATGTGCACCTCGTAGCCGTCCCGTGGGACGCCCAGCGCGCGGGCCCGCTCCCGCAGGCGTCCGATCAGCCGCAGGTCGTGCGTGCCGAACACCGGCAGGGCTCGCGCGCGCGCCGCCTCCTTGAGCAGCCGCTCCGCCAGCGCGACGTAGGCCGCGTCCACGTCGCGCTTCTTCGGAAAGGCAACCGCCGGCGGCTCGTTGTACGCTCCCTTGACGACGCGGATCGCGGGCCCGAGCGGGACCAGGCGGTCGAGATCGGTGAACGTGCGGTGGAGATAGGCCTGGAGGCAGACGCCGACGCGGGCGTGCTCGGCGCGCACTTCGCGGTACAGGTCCAGCGTCGCGTCCACGTAGCGCGACTCCTCCATGTCGATCCAGAGAAAGGACCCGGTCTGCTCGGCGCGCGCCGCGAGCGCGCCCAGGGCCGCGGCGCAGGCGGCGCGATCCACGTCCAGCCCGAGATGCGTGAGCTTGACCGAGAGCTGGGCCGGCAGCCCCCGCCGGCGCACCTGGCCGAGGACGTCGAGGTAGTGATCCCGCACGGCCCGGGCCTCGGCGGGATTGCGCACCTGCTCGCCGAGCTGCGTGAGCAGCGTCCCCAGGCCGGCTCGGGCGAAATCGGCGGCGGCGTCGAGCGCCGCCGCGACGTCTTCGCCCGGCAGGAAGCGCCGCGCGGCGCGGCGGAAGAACGCGCGGCGCCGCAGTTGGTCGGCGAGCCAGGCGCTGCGCGAGACACGGAGCAAGAGTCGCCGGGCGAGGGACATGACGCGGTAAGCTAGGTCTGGAACAGGAGCGGAGCGAGGTCCATCTTCACGGGATGAAAGCGGCGCCCGCGGCCGTCGGGTTTCGCGTCAAGTCGGGGTGGGCCACCGGAGTCCTGCTGGCGGGCCCGGCGAGCGCGCCGCGCGCGCTCGACCGCCGCGTCGTCGAGCTGAGCGATCCGGCGGTGCCCACCTCCCGCCAGCCGTATCATGCCGTCATGGGCGCGGCCGGCGCGGCGTCGCGGCGCGTGGAGGAACGGTTGCTGCGCGTCGTCACGGGCGCGACCGAGCGATCGATCCGCGAGCTGCTCGAGCGGTACCGTGACGCCGGCCACGCGATCCGCGCCGCCGCCCTCGTGGTGGGGAGCGTCATCGACCCGGCCCGGATCGCGAACGACCACATTCGCGCGCATGCGCTCGAGGGGGCGCTGTTCCGGACGGCGCTCGCCGCGGCGCTCGACTCGCAGGGCGTGCCGTGCTCCGTGGTGGTGGAGCGCGAGGCGTACGTCCGGGCCGCGGCGCTGCTGAAGCGCACCGAGGCGCAGTTGCGACGCGCCGTTACGGAGCTGGGCCGCTCGCTCGATGGTCCTTGGCGCGCGGACGAGAAGACCGCGACCCTGGCGGCGTGGATGGCCCTGCGACGCCGCTAAGACGGGTCGTCCTTGGCGGCGAGCGTGTAGCACCACGCTTCCCCCTCCAGCACCATCTCGCCGTCCTCACGCTTGATGACGACGCGCAGCTGGCACACCGGCTTGGTCGGGTGCACGCTCACCACCTCGGCCTCCGCCGTGATCGTGTCGCCGAGATAGACCGGCGCCGTGAACTTCCAGTTCTGGCTGAGGAAGACGGTCCCGGGTCCGGGCAGGTCCATCGCCACGAGGGCGTGCAGCAGCCCCGTGGTGAGGCCGCCCTGGACGACCAGCCGCCCGAACTTAGTGCGGTGCGCGAACGCCGCATCGAAATGCAGGGGATTATAGTCCCCCGTCAGGGCCGCGTACGTCTGCACGTGCTCGGCCGTGAGCGTGTGGCTGCGGCGCGCCTTTTGTCCCACGACGAGGTTCATGGCGGATCCCGTGTTGAGGCCATAGTGTTGTCGCCCGACTCGACGCCCCCCCAGCCCGGAGGTCACGATGACCGCTGCTCGCTCCGCGGCGCTTGCCGCCACGGCCGTGCTGGTCCTGCTGCCGGCGGTCGTTCCCGCCCTGTCCGCCCAGTCTCCCAATACCCTGTCCCCCGCCGAGCGCGCCGCGGGCTGGCGGCTGCTGTTCGACGGCAAGACGACTGCCGGCTGGCGTGGCTTCAAGATGGACTCGATGCCTGCCGGATGGCAGGTCGTCGACGGCGCGCTCACCCGCGTCGCGGCGGCCGGCGACATCGTCACGCGCGAGCAGTTCCGCGACTTCGAGCTCTCGCTCGAGTGGAACGTCGCGCCGGGGGGCAACAGCGGGATCTTCTACCGCGCGAGCGAGGACGACGAAGCCATCTACTGGACCGCTCCCGAGATGCAGGTGCTGGACGACGCGCGGCATCCCGACGGCAAGTCACGTCTGACCGCTGCCGGCTCGACCTTCGCCCTCTATCCCGCGCCCGCCGGGGTGGTGAAGCCGGCGGGCGAGTGGAACCGGGTGCGGCTCGTCGCCCGGGGGCATCACGTGGAGCATTGGCTGAACGGTGTGAAGGTGGTCGCATACGAGCTCTTGAGCCCCGACTGGGAGGCGAAGGTCAAGGCGAGCAAGTTCGCCCCGCACCCGCGCTACGGGCGCAACGCGGCGGGCTACATCGGCCTGCAGGACCACGGTGACCGCGTGGCCTACCGCGACATCAAGGTCCGGGTGGTGCCGTGAGCACGCGTGGCCGACTCTCCACGATGATGTTCCTCCAGTACTTCATCTGGGGGGCGTGGTTCGTCACCATGGGGACCTACCTCGGCAGCACGCGGCATTTCACCGGTCCGCAGATCGGTGCCGCGTACATGACGACTGCGATCGCCGCGATCGTGTCCCCGTTCTTCATGGGCGTGTTCGCGGACCGGTTCTTCGCCACCGAGAAGCTGCTTGCCGCCCTTCATCTGGTGGGTGGGGCGATCCTGTGGTACGTGTCCACGGTGACGACGTTCTGGACCTTCTTTGCGGCCCTGATCGTGTACGCCCTGTGCTACATGCCGACGCTGTCGCTGACCAACTCGATCTCGTTCCACAACGTCGCCGACCCGGCGCGCGACTTTCCGTTCATCCGCGTGCTGGGCACGATCGGGTGGATCGTGGCGGGGATCCTCGTCGGCAAGGTGCTGCACGCCGACGCCCAGGCGCTGCCGCTGCGGGTTGCCGCGATCGCATCGTTCACGCTGGGACTCTACTCCTTCGCCCTGCCCCACACGCCGCCCCGGGCCGCGGGGATGCCGTTCAGCGCCCGCAACGCCCTCGGGCTCGACGCGCTGCAGCTGCTCACGGGCCGGACGTTCGTCGTGTTCGTCGTGGGCTCGTTCCTGCTGTGCATCCCGCTGCAGTTTTACTACGCGTTCACGAACCTCTTCCTGAACGAGATCCGCGCGCCTGAGCCCGCCTTCATCCAGACGTTCGGGCAAATGTCCGAGATCTTCTTCATGCTGCTCTTGCCGTTCGCGCTGCGGCGCTACGGCATCAAGACGATCATGCTGGGCGGAATGCTGGCCTGGACCCTCCGCTACCTCGCGTTCGGCAACGGCAATATCGGCGCCGGGATGTGGCTGCTCTACGCCGGGATCCTGCTGCACGGAGTGTGTTACGACTTCTTCTTCGTGGCCGGGCAAATTTACACGGACCAGCGGGCGGGCGAGAAGATCCGCGCGGCGGCGCAGGGCCTCATCAACGTCGTCACGAACGGGGTCGGCTACGCCATCGGCGCATGGGTGTCGGGCCGCGTCGTGGGCGCCTTCGCCACCGCCGCGCCCGATGGGGCGATAACGCACGACTGGCACCGCATCTGGATGTATCCCGCTACCATGGCCTTCGTTATTCTCGCGCTGTTCGCGGTGTTGTTTCGGCCGCGCGCGGCGGGCGCGGCTCAGGGACCGGTCGCTCTCGGGGATTGAGTTCGGCGTGAAGGAGTCGGATGCCCGAGCTGCCGGACATCGTCGTCTATCTGGAAGCGCTGGGACCGCGCGTGGTGGGCCGCCCGCTCGAGGCGCTCCGGATCCCGAGCCCCTTCCTGCTGCGGACCGTCGATCCCCCGGTCGCCGACGTGACGGGGCGCGTGGTGCAGGAGCTCCGCCGGCTCGGCAAGCGCATCGTGTTCCGTCTCGACGACGACTACTTCATCGTGCTGCACCTCATGATCGCGGGGCGGCTGCGGTGGCAGCCGCGCGGCGCGGCGATCCCGCGCCGCTACGGTCTCGCCGCTTTCGACTTCCCCAACGCCACGCTGCTCCTCACCGAGGCGAGCAAGCAGCAGCGCGCCTCCATCCACCTGGCGCGGGGCGCACGCGCCCTCGCCGCGCTCGACCGCGGGGGTCTCGAGGTGCTTGAGGCCGATCTGTCCGCGTTTCAGGAAACGCTCGCGCGTGAGCGCCACACCCTCAAGCGCGCCCTCACCGACCCGCGGCTCTTCAGCGGCATCGGGAACGCGTACTCGGACGAGATCCTGCATGCGGCGCGCCTGTCGCCGCTGCAGCTGACGTCGACGCTCACGAACGAGGAGGTCGCGCGGCTTCATCAAGCGACCCGCGCCACGCTCAGGGCCTGGATCGAGCGGCTGCGGGCCGAGACGGGCGACGGGTTCCCCGAGAAGGTGACGGCGTTTCGGGAGGGCATGGCCGTGCACGGGCGGTACCGGAAGCCCTGTCCGGTGTGCGGCTCCGCGGTGCAGCGGATCCGCTACGCGGAGAACGAGGTGAACTACTGCCCGACGTGCCAGACGGGCGGGCGGCTGCTCGCCGATCGCGCGCTGTCGCGGCTGCTCAAGCAGGACTGGCCCCGGTCGCTCGAGGAGCTCGAGGCGCGGGGACTGGGCGCGCGGGAGCCCTCTTAGGGCCGCGGTCCCGCGGGCAGGTGCTCGAGCAGGTAGCGTGTGAGCAGCGAATAGAGATGCAGCCTCGTGCCCTGCTCCTCGCAGATGCAATGGCTCCGGTTCGGATACTCCATGAAGTCCACCGGCTTGCCGAGCGCGATCAGCCGGTTGAGCAGGCGCTGCGTGCCCTGGTAGTGCACGTTGTCGTCTCCCGAGCCGTGCACCACGAGCAGCCGGCCGCGCAGCCCTTCGGCGTGGGTGATGGCCGAGGATTCCTGGTAGCCCGCCGCATTCTCCTGCGGCAGGCCCATGTAACGCTCCTGGTAGATCGTGTCGTAGAGCCGCTCGTCGGGCACGGGCGCCACGCTCATACCCACCTGATAGACCTCGGGATAACGGAACAGGGCCTGGAGCGTGCTCGAGCCCCCGCCGCTCCAGCCCCAGATCGCGACGCGTGTCGAGTCGAGGTAGCGGCGCGACCGGGTGAGCGCCCGCACCGCGTCCGCCTGCTCGCCGCTCGACAGCACGGCGATCGCGCCGTAGACCACCTTGCGCCACGCGCGTCCCTTCGGCGCCGGAGTGCCGCGGTTGTCCACGCTTGCGACCACGTACCCCTGATCCGCCAGCGTCCGGAACCACACCCCGGGGCTTCCGAACCACTGGTCGAGCACCGTCTGTCCAGCCGGCTCGCCGTACACGTACATCAGCAGCGGATACGTCTTGGTGGAATCGAAGACGCGCGGGCGGATCATCCAGCCGTCGAGCGTCGCGCCGTCCGCCAGGGCTACTTTGAAGAACTCCGTCTTGCGGCCGGTCAGCGGGGTGACGGCCGCCCGCAGCGCCTCGTTCGCGGCGAGAGTCCGCACGCTGGCGTGCGACGGCAGCCGCACCAGGTCCGTCATGCTGGGGGTGTCGAAGGTCGAGTAGGTGTGGAACGCCCAGCGCGCGTCCGGTGAGATCTCGTAGCCATGGGTGCCCGGCCGGTCCGCCGGCGAGAGGCGCTCCGGCGTGGCGCGGCCGTCGAGGCGCGTGCGGTACAGGTATCGCTGGGTCGCGTTGTCGGGCGAGGCGATGAAGTAGAGCCAGCCACCCGGCTCGTCCACGGCGGCGAGGTCGGTGACGTCGAACGCACCGGGTGTCACGAGGCGCGCCGCCTTGCCGTCGCGACCCACGCGATACACGTGCCGCCACCCGTCGCGCTCGCTCACCCACGTGAACTCCTTCCCGCCGCCGAGCCATCGCAGGTCGTCCACCACGTCCAGCCACGCGCTGTCCCGCTCGGCGAGCACGGTTCGCACTGCGCCCGTCGCTCCGTCGGCGAGCATGACTCGATCGAGGTTTTGCCGACGGTTCATCCGCTGGAGCGCGATTTCACGCGGTCCCGCCCATTCCATCCGGGGCAGGTAGTTCTCGCGCGGATCATCGGGCACCTGGAGCCACGTCGTCGCGCCGCCGTCCGCGCTCACGACGCCGACCGTGACGGCCGAGTTGGCGGTTCCCGCCTTGGGGTACTGGATGGGGATGACGAACGGATAGAGCGAGTCGGTGTTGTTGATCAGCAGAAACGTGCGCACCCCGGTCATGTCGAAATGCCAGTAGGCGATGCGCGTCCCGTCGGGAGACCAGCGGAAGCCGTCCCGCAGGTCGAACTCCTCCTCGTAGACCCAGTCAGTCATGCCGCTCACGTGCAGCGAGTCGGCGTCGTCAGTGAGGCGGGTGATGCGCCCGTCGGCGAGGCGCTCGACGTACAGATCGCCCTGCCGCACGTAGCCGACGCGGTCGCCCGCGGGAGCGAACTTGGCGTACATCAGCGAGGACGGCGGGGCATCGCGCCCGCCCAGCCGCCGCAGCGCGCCGCTGCGCCGGTCGAGCACCCAGTAATCGCCGCGCGTGTTCTGGCGCCACACGCGACGGGAGTTTGTGAACACGAGCAGCTGCGCGCCGTCCGCCGACCAGGTGTAGTCGTCGATGTCGAGGGGCGCGGCGCCTCCGGCGGGGACGAGCTGCCGCGCCGTGACGTACACCGTGCGCGCGCCGGTGGCGGTCTCGTAGCGCACGATGTCCGAGCCGCCGCGCAGATCGGCGGAAGGCTCGACCGTGGTATAGGCCGCCCCGCCGTCGATCCAGCGGGCGGGGCCGAATCGCTCCGGAGCGAACTCGCGCGAGGCGAACAGCCGCCGCAGCATGTCGCTCATGGGAGCGGGTAGCTGAGCGGCTAGGCGCGGCGCCGCGAAGGCGCTCGCGAGCGTGAGGACAAGCGTCGTTCGACGCATCAATTGTGTCACGGCTTCCAGGCTCCCTTCGCAACCGCTGGCACGAACGCCTCGAGCCCCTTGGGGGGAAAGTCCAGCGTCTTCCCCTGCTCGGCGCTCATGTAGGCCGTCATCAGGAGCTTAACCACCTCGACGCCGTCGTCGAACGTCAGCTCGGGTGGCTCACCCTTTAGAAACACCCGCACGAAGTGGCGGTCCTCGGCCTCGTAGCCGTACACCGCCGGCTCGCCCGCGACGACCGGCATGAGCCCGATCTCGGCGTTTTGCTTTTCGACCAGGTCCTCGCCGGCCTTGCCCTGCACCGCGCGGCTGAAGAAGAGCTGCAACCCGCTGTCGAGCGAGTTCCACGCCATCGAATATTCGGGGCCGAGCAGCTCGGCCGAAAGCCTGAGCCCCGGGCCCACGAAGCTCCACGAGGTCGTGGCCTCGCCCAGCACCGTGGCGCCGTCGTCGGCGGCGAACTCGATCAGCACGCTCGCGAAGTCCTCGGCGGGCGCCTTGGCGTAGTCCACGTCCTTCCCCATCATCTGCTGCAGCCGCTTCGCGTACTCGGGTCTGGTCCACTTCAGGCTCGCGATGTGGCCGGTCACCCGCGCCGGTCGGACGCTGGACGAGGGCGCGCCGGGCTTGGTGAGGAGGTGGCGCACCACGAGCGCCGAGTGGCACATCATGTCGTTCAAGACGCCGCCGCCCTGGAGCTCGCCCCGCCAGAACCACGGCATGTGCGGCCCGCTGTGCTCTTCGGCGGCGCGGGCGAGATAGGGGCGGCCCGTGAGCGACGCCCCGCGGGCCCAGGTGATCGCCCGCCCCTGGACGACGGCCGGCGCGAACGCCTGGTTCTCGAGATAGCCGTGGGCGATGCCGGCCTGCGTCACGAGCTCGGCGACGCGCTTCGCCTCGGCGACGTTGCGGGCGAGCGGCTTCTCGCAGGCGATACCCTTGAGCTGGCCCTTGCCGCGCGCGATCGTGTCCGCGATCTCCTCCACGTTCTCGACGCGGGCGAAGTTCGGCCCGCACAGCCACACGGCGTCGATCGCGGGATCGGTCACCAGCTGGGCGATGGACGGGAACGCCTTTGCCTCGCCGACGTCGAGCCGGCGCGCCAGGGCCGCCATCTCCTCGGCGTGCTGCCTGTTCGGGCTCCATACCCCTAGGACGTCCGCGTCGCGCACGGCCTGGAAGGCCTGCAGGTGAAACCGTGCATTGAACCCGCTCCCGATGAACCCGACGCCGAGCCGCTTCTCAGGCATGGACCCTTCCCCCTTCCCCCGCCTCACCACGGGTACTTCACGCCGAGTTTCTTGAGCTGTTCGTCCGGGCATCCCTTCCATTCGGGCACGACCACGTTGCCCATGTAGCGGAGGTCCTGCACGCCCATCTTGCTGGACCAGAACCCCGATGCCGTCAGATCGCGGAAACCCTGGAAGAACGCGACGCCGGGGGCGAGAGCGGATCTGGCCCTTTTGGGCCACGCGATATCGTCGAGCACGGCGGCGCGCTCGGCGTCCGCGCAGGCCACGAAGGTCTTGCCGTAGCGATCGTCGCACTCGTGGTCCAGCCAGGCGAGCCCGCCACGCATCGCGGTCCGGCGCCCGGGCTCGTCGGTGAGCACGAAGTCCATGAACTCGGGGACGCCGGCATCGGTCGCGCTGCCGGAGCGGCCGTCGCGCGGGATGACGAGGTCGACGAGGACCCGCACGGTCTCCCATTCGTGTGGGGTGAAGAACTTGGGCTCGTAGCCCCTCCCCCCCGAGCGGGCCTTGGCGGCGAACTCGGCCGCGCGACGCACGTCGGACGGCGTGAGCCAGAACGCCGCCCCGACAGCGAGGAGCTTGACCGTGTCCCGACGGTTCATGCCCCACCCCAATGCGGAATGTGGAATGCGGATTGCGGAGTATTCAATGCGGCGTGCGGAATCGAAGGACGGACGTCAAACTCCGCATTCCGCATTCCGCACTCCGCACTAATTTCACACCGCACTCCGCATTTCATCAGAGGTTTCCCTTTTTCACCTGGTCCACGATGTACTCGCTGGTCCGCCACGCCAGCGCCAGAATCGTCCAGGTCGGGTTCTTGTCCGCCTGCGACACGAATGGCCCGCCGTCCGTGACGAACAGGTTTCTCACGTCGTGCGCCTGGCACCACCGGTTCAACACCGACGTCTTCGGGTCGTCGCCCATGCGGGTCCCGCCGAGCTCGTGGATGATCCGGCCGCCCGGCGCGATTCCGTACTGCTCGTCGGCGCCGGGCGCGGCCCAGAGCAGCGTCCCGCCCATCGCGTGGATGAGCGCCTGGAAGGTCTCGTGCATGTGCTTGACCTGCCGCACCTCGTGGTCCGACCACTTCCAATGGAAGCGCAGCACGGGGATGCCCCAGCGGTCCACCGTGTCCGGGTCGATCTCGCAGTAGCAGTCTTCGTTCGGAATCTGCTCGCCCCGTCCGGAGAACCCGACCGCCGCGCCATAGTAGCGACGGTACATATTCTTGAGGTCCTTCCCGTAGCCACCGCCCCCCGGATAGCTCTCGATCCCGCCCATGAAGCCTGCGGACGGCTGATCGTGCCCGCCCCACACTTCGATGTGGTAACCGCGGGGGAAGTCGAGCTTCGCGTTGTCGAGCCACCAGGGCATGTACAGGTGCATTCCGCCTACCCCGTCCTCGTTGTGCGGCACGCCGTCGGCGAGGCGGGGGATGAACCCCGCCATGTCCGTGCCGGTCGTGTCGGTGAGGTACTTGCCGGCAACGCCGCTCGAGTTCGCGAGCCCGTTCGGGAACAACGACGACTTCGAGTTCAGGAGCAGGCGCGCCGACTCGCACGCGCTGGCGGCGAGCACGACGACACGCGCGCGTGCGTGCCGGTTGCTGCCGTCGGTCTTGTCCACGTAGGCGACGCCCGTGACGCGGCCGGTCTTGTCGAGCGTCACCTCGCGCGCCATCGCGTTCGTGACGAGCGTCAGCTTTCCGGTCGCGAGGGCGGGCGCGATCAGCACGTTGGTGGACGTGAAGTTCGAGTTGCTGCGGCAGCCGCGGTTGCATTGGCCGCAATAGTGGCAGGCGGGGCGGCCGTGCAGCGGGCGTGTGAGGATCGAGAGGCGGGAGGGGATGCAGGTGATCGCGAGCCCATCGCACGCCTGCTTCACGACGAGCTCGTAACAGCGGGGTCTGGGCGGCGGCAGGAAGATCCCGTCGGGCTCGTTCGGGAGGCCTTCCTTCGACCCGAAGATCCCCACCAACCGGTCCACCCGGTCGTAGTAGGGCTTCACGTCGTCATAGCCGATCGGCCAGTCGTCCCCCAGGCCGTCGACGCTCTTGTGCCGGAAGTCCCTCGGCCCGAAGCGCAGCGAGATCCGGCCCCAGTGGTTCGTGCGCCCGCCGACCATGCGGGCGCGCCACCAGTCGAACCGCGTCCCCGGCGCCCGCGTGTACGGCTCCCCCTCGATGTCCCACCCGCCGATGCAGGCGTCGAATTCGCCGAAGGGTCGCTCTCGGCTGGAGGCGCCGCGCCGCGCGGTGTCGTAGGGCCAGGTGAGCATCGCGGAGTCCTTGGTGTTGTCCCAGGGGCCGCCCGCCTCGAGCACGATCACGTCCGCGCCCGCCTGCGTGAGCACGGAGGCGGCCATCCCGCCGCCCGCCCCCGAGCCGACGATGCACACGTCGTACGTCTTCTGCTGGCTGAACACCATCGGCTCCTGGGTCAGAACTCGAGGTGCTTGAGGTAGTCGTAGCTCGCCCGGATGGAGGCGAACGGGTCGGCCGGCTGGTCGTGCTCGACGAAGCAATGGGCGATGCCGGCCTGGGCGCGTCGCGCGAAGATCCGCTTGAAGTCGATGACGCCGCGGCCCACGTCGGTCATGCCGCGCTGGCGCGTCTTGTCCATGTCCTTCACGTGCACCATGGGAAAGCGGCCGGGGTACCTGGCGAAATAAGCGAGTGGGTCGCCGCCGCCCTTCCTGATCCAATAGAGGTCGAGCTCCAGCGCCACGAGCTTCGGGTCCGTGTCGGCGAGGAGCACGTCGTAGGGCACGCGGCCGCCGAGGCGTGCGAACTCGAAGGCTTGATTGTGATACGCGAACTGCAGACCCAGCTCCCGTGCCACCGCGCCGGCGCGGTTGAACAGCCGCGCCACGCGCTTGTAGCCATCGAGCGAGCGCCGCTCGTCCGGTGGAATCCAGGGAACGACCACATAGCGGTGCCCGACCACGCGGGCGTCTTCCAGCGCGCCGCGCCAGTTGCCCTTGAGGGTTTCGAAGGGCACGTGCGCGGACGGGGCGGCGAGCCCGCGCTTCTCGAGCGCGACCCACACCTCGCTTGGCGTCTTCCCGTAATAGCCGGCGAACTCGACCTCGCGGTACCCGATGGCCGCCACCCGGTCGAGCGTGCCCTCGAAATCGCGCTCCAGGGCGCCGCGCACGGTGTAGAGCTGCAGCCCGATGCGGTCGAGCGTCGCGACCGGGCGCGGCAGCGGGCCCGCGCGCGCGCGGCCGAGGCCCGCGGCGAGCGCGGCGGCGCCGAGGGTGTGGAGGAAGGCGCGGCGGTCGGTCGGCATGGCTCCAAAGCTAGGCGCGGCTCGCGGGGTCGGCGAGCGGGGTATCTTGCCGCATCATGGTCCCACGCCGCGCACCGCGTTGCATCGTGTGGCTCGCCCTGAGCGCCGCGCTCGCGTGCGGGCGGCGCGGCACGCCAGCCGCGGCGCGCGACGAGCTCGTCGTGGCCACGCCCGCCGACCCCGACACTCCTGACGCCGGCTCCGGACTCGGGCTGCACCCCGTCAACGCCAACGTCTACGAGACGCTGGTGCGCCTGACGCCCGACTTCAGCGTCGCCCCGCAGCTCGCGACCCGCTGGCAGCTGCGGTCACGGAACACGTGGCGGTTCCATCTGCGCCAGGGCGTGAGGATGCACGACGGCACCACGCTGACGGCTGCGGCGGTAGTGTGGACGATGCGGCGCATCGCCCGCGCCGGCGGCGGCCCCATGGGGATCGGCGAGGGGTCCGTGCGCGTCATCGACGACACCACCCTCGACATCACGCCGACGCGCCCGGCTCGGCGCCTGGTCGAGCAGCTCGCCAACCCCGACTGGAGCATCATGGCGCCGGGACCGGACAGCGCGCCGCGCCCCGTCGGCACGGGGCCGTTCCGATTCGTCGAATACGCCCGCGGCGACCACCTCACGGTCGAGCGCTTCGACGAATACTGGGGGGACCGGGCGCGGCTGCGCCGCCTCACGTTCCGGTTCCTCCCGGACGCAAACGCGCGCCTGCTGGCGCTGCGCGCCGGCGCCGTGCACGTCGCGAGCGACCTGCCCCGCGAAGCGGCGCGGGCGGCGCGCCTGCTCCCCGACATCGCCGTCGCCACCTCCCCAGTCGGCGGCTACGACGCCCTGTACGTGAACCAGCAGAGCTCCGCGATCCGGCGCGCCATCGTCTATGCCCTCGACCGGCCGCGCCTCGCCGAGGCCGCGTGGCGCGGCACTGCCGAGCCGGCGCTGCTGCTCGGGCCCGCCGTGCTCCTGGGCCGGAGTGCCGATCTCGTCGGGGGTGCGCGCTTCGATCCGCGCCGGGCGCGGCGCGTGCTCGACGGCGCCGGCTGGACGCCCCTCCCGGACGGGACCCGCGCCAAGGCGGGGCGGCGCCTCGCCCTGACGCTGGTGATCGGCCCCCCCGACTTCGACATCCATCGGGTGATGGCCACGGTCGTCCAGGACCAACTGCGCGAGGCGGGGATCGATCTGCGGATCGTGCCGCTGCCCGAGAGCGGCGCCTACCAGGCGCGGATCAAGTCGGGAGCGGGCGATCTCTGGACGGTGGCGGGCGAGCTGAGCGACGCCGATCCCTGCGTCGTCGCCGATCTCGCGGTGCGCGGCGCGGCGCGGCGCTTCCTTGACGCCTGTCGGGCGGCGGCCGCGCCGGAAGACGCGCAGCGCAGCGCCGCGCGGGCGCTGCGCGTGCTGATCGACGAGGAAGCCGTGGTGGTCCCCGTGGCGGGGACCTATCGCGTGTGGGGGCTGCGCCGCGAGGTGCGGGGCTTCGTGCCGCACCCGTCGAGCCCGAGCCAGCGCTGGGATCGAGTGTCGCTCGCCACGAGTCGCGTTTCTCGGTAAGATCTCCCATGGCCTCGACGACCATGCTGCAGCGACTGGGGGAGCGCCGCATCGCGCTCCTCGGCACCGGGAAGATCGGCGCGATCCTGCTCCAGGGACTGCTTAAGGCGGGCCTGTCGCCCAAGCGGGTGCGCGGCACGGTGCGGCACGCCGAGCGGGCGCGCCTGCTCTCCGAGCAGCTCGCAATCCCCGTCGGCACGGACAACCGCGCCGCGGCCCGGGAGGCGGACGTGCTGCTCGTCTCGGTCAAGCCCCAGAACGTGCGGGAAGTGCTGGAGGAAATCGGGGCCGAAGTGTCGCCCGACAAGCTGATCGTGTCCGTGGCCGCGTCCGTGCCCACCGCGTTCATCGAGAAGACGCTCGGCACGGCCGTGCCCGTCGTGCGCGCCATGCCGAACACTCCCTGCCTGGTCGGCACCGGGATGACCGGTCTCTGCAAGGGCGCACACGCCGCCGCGGAGCACCTGGAGCTCGCCCGCGCGATGTTCGACACCGTGGGCCGGACGGTGGTGGTGGACGAGAAGCACATGGACGCCGTCACCGGCCTCTCGGCGAGCGGGCCCGCGTTCGTCTACATCATCCTGGAGTCGCTGGCCGAGGCGGGGGTGAAGGTCGGGCTGCCGCGCGACGTCGCCACGCTGCTCTCCGCCCAGACCCTGCTCGGCGCCGCCACGGTGGCGCTCGAGACCGGCGATCACCCCGCCCTGCTCAAGGACGCCGTCACGACGCCGGCGGGCTGCACCATCGACGGCATCCTCGAGCTCGAGGAAGGGAAGCTGCGGGTGACGCTCATCAAGGCGGTCGTCAAGGCGACGGCGCGCGCGAAGGAGCTGATGTTCGAAGGTCAGTGACGCAGCGGGCGATGCGCTCGAGCCCGAGTGCGATCTGCTCCGCCGACGTCGCGAACGACAGCCGCAGATGGCCTTCCCCTCCCGGGCCGAACGCCGTGCCCGCGAGCAGGGCCGCTCCGTAGTCGGCGAGCAGCCGGTCGGCGAGCCCCTGGGCCTTGAGTCCCGCGCGCTCGAGGATCGGCGCGACGTTCGGAAACGCGTAGAACGCCCCGGCGGGGCGGGCGCACCGTATCCCGTCGATCTTGTCGAGCCCGTTCACGATCAAGTCGCGTTTCGTCTTGAGCGCCGCCACCATGCGGCGCACCGGGTCCTGCGGCCCGCGCAGCGCCGCGATCCCGGCGTGCTGCACGAACGTCGTGGTGCAGGAAGCGGCGTTGATGAGCAAGGTCGTCACCCGGTCCACCATCCCCGTCGGCATCGCTCCGTAACCGAGTCGCCATCCGGTCATCGCGTACGTCTTGGAGAACGCGTCCACGACCACCGTGCGCTCGGCCATGCCCGGGAGGGCGGCGATGCTCCTGGGTGTCCCCTCGTAGCGAATCCGGCCGTACACCTCGTCCGACAGCACCGCGAGATCGTGCTGCTGCGCCAGCTCGGCGAGCCGCTCCTCGTCCGCCGGCGCGGCGACGCCACCCGTCGGATTGTGCGGGAGGTTCAACACCAGCAGGCTCGTGCGCGGCGTGATGCGCTCGGCGATCGCCTGCACGTCGGGGGCGAAGCCGCGCTCGCCGTCCAGCGGGTAGAGCACCGGGCGCCCGCCCGCGAGCCGCACCACGGACTCGTAGATCGGGAAGCCGGGGTCGGGGCACAGCACCTCGTCGCCCGGCTCGATGAGCGCGAGCATCGCGTAGAACAGCGCCGGCTTCGCGCCCGCCGTCACGACCACGTGCTCCGGCCCGACGGAGAGCCCGCGCTCCGCCAGCGACTCCGCGATCGCGACGCGCAGCTCCGGAATTCCGGGCGCGACGGCGTAGCGCGTGTGCCCGTCCCGCAGCGCCCGCACCCCCGCCTCGATGATGTGCGCCGGCGTGGGCGTGTCGGGCTCGCCGATCTCGAGGTGCGCCACGTGGCGCCCCGCGGCCTCGAGCCGGTGGGCTGCCTCGAGCACGAGGTAGGCTGCTTCGGTCCCCAGGTCGTCGGTGCGGCTCGCGAGCCGCAAGGCGGAGGTTGCGGGGTCCACGGATGCTCCTATGCGACGACGGGGTTCCGGAGAACCCCCACGCCGGGGATCTCGACTTCGACGACGTCGCCCGGCTGGAGCGGGCCGACGCCCGCCGGCGTGCCGGTCGCGATGAGGTCGCCGGGCTCGAGCGTCATCGCCTGCGAGACGTAGGCGACGAGCGCGACGATGCCGAAGGCCATCTGGCTCGCCCGGCCCCGCTGGCGCTCGCGGCCGTTCACGCGGCACACCACCTCGAGCTCGGTGAGGCGGTCCGGTGCGACCGGGACGACCCGCGGGCCCACGGGACAGAACGTGTCGAAGCCCTTGGCGCGCGCCCACTGCTCCTCGCGCCGCTGGATGTCCCGGGCAGTGACGTCGTTGACGCAGGTGATCCCGGCGATCGCGACGCGCGCCTGCGCCTCCGTCCCACGGCGCAGCCGCGCACCGATCACCACGCCGATCTCCGCCTCGAAGTCCACCTGCGTCGACTCGGGCGGCAGCACGATCGGATCGCCGTCGCCGATCACGGCGGTGGGCGGCTTGAAGAACAGCAGCGGCCGCTCGGGGACCGCGTTCCCGAGCTCCGCTGCGTGCTCCACGTAGTTCCGTCCCACGCCGATGATCTTTCCCGGACGCACCAGCACCTCCGTCGCACGAGCGCGAAGCTTACACGAATATCGCGCGTTTGGGACGGCCGTCGCCCATCCGAATGGATTAGCCTGAAATGGTGTGCGCGAGGGGTCGTTCAGCAAGCACGCGGGCATCCGACGTCACGCTACCCGGGAAACAGGTAGGGGCGCAGCATGCTGCGCCCCTACTACCTTCGCGACCGCTTACGGGCTGAGGCCTGCCCGCCTATTTCAGCAGCATGTCGTGCGGCCGACCGGCCCCCGTGGGGAAATGGTCGAAGTCGACGTCGAACTTCTCGTCCAGCGTCATCCCTTGAGGGCCGACGTTGAGCAGCCGCACCCGGAACGGGACTTTGCCGTCCAGGTTGGAGAGCAACGAGTTGCTCACGTACAGCCGCCGGCTGTCCGGGGTGAGCTTCATCATGTTCGGCTGGTCGAGCTTCACTTCGCTGATGAACTTCGGGTGCAACGGGTCCGACACGTCGTACTGCTGCAGCGCGTTGCCGGCGAACAGCGAGACGTAGAGCAGCCGGTTGTCGTAGGAGATCCGCACGTCGGCCGGGATCGAGTTCGCCGGCAGCTGGATCACGCGCGTAAACCCGAGCTTGCCGCCCTTGTCCTCCCAGTACCAGATCGTGCCCGCGCCGGCGCAGTTGATGAACCCGCCGCGCGCGCTGGGGCCGTGCATCCAGCGGACCTCGAGCGGCATCTTCTCGAGGTGCTCGACCTGCAGCACCTTGCCGGCCTTCCAGTCCCACACCGCCACCGCGTCGCCCACGTTCTCCGGCGCCACCGGGTTCCCGCGGAAGTGGTGCGGATGCGTCCAGCTCGAGGTGATCATCCGATTGAGCTCGGGCTTCACCCCCACATCGTACATGTAGCCCGGGTCGTCGGGGCGGTTTGGGGCCGGCAGGGCTTCGAGAAACTTGCCGTCGTTGTCGAGCTTGATGAGGGCGCCGGGCCCGCCGCCGTCCTTGGCGCCGAGCATCGCGATCATCACGCCGCCCGGGACGGCGTAGTAGGTATGCGGACCGGAGAAGCCGGTGAGCGCGCCCAAATCGGCGATCGTCTTGATGAGCTTGGGATGGCGAGGGTCGGTCTTCACGTCGTAGATGAACAGTCGGTTCGAGACCAGTCCGCCCGCGAAGATCCGATCCGTGTTCACCGTGTAGCCGAAGTGATGCGCCTCGTTGTCCACCGTGGAGCCGGTGGGCGCGGTGGCGATGACCTTGGCGTAGCTCGGCGACTTGGGATCGGCGTCGATGACGCTGAGAAAGTCCGGGTCCTTGGCGTCGGCGTCGCTCGTCCAGACGTAGAGCAGGGACTCGTGCTGGCCGGCCCGCAGGCCGGTCACGAAGACCGATTCGTCCTCGGGGCCCGAGAAGCGCGCTCCCGCCCAGGCGAGGAGCGGGACCAGCGCGGAGAAGAGCAGGGTTCGCTTCATGCACACCTCCTATGACCGTTAAGATCGGCGTGGATCATAGAGCCTACCTCTTGCCCGACCGGAGGCAAGGGGCCCCCGGGTCTCCGCTTGACAGCCGGGTGGCGCTCCGGTAACGAGAACGGTCAATGGAACGCACCCCGAGCGACCTCGCGACGCCCACGGTGCTCAAGTTCGGCGGCACCTCGGTCGAGGACGCCGCCGCCTGCGCGCGCGTGGCGGGAATCGTGCGCGCGCACGGCGGCTCGCGCCCCGTGGTCGTGGTGTCGGCGCTCGCCGGCGTGACGGACGCCCTGCTCGGGTGCGTGCGGGAAGGCGCTCTCCGCGCCTTCGACACGCACCTCGAGCGCCACCGCGAGATCGCGCAGCGGCTGCTCGGTCCCGAGGCGAGGGGGGCGTTCCTGGGCGAGCTCGAGCGCGCCCGCGGCGAGCTGGCCGCGCTGGTCGAGCGGATCGGCCGGGAACCGGCGCTGCGCGCCCGGCTCGAGGACGAGATCGTGTCCTACGGGGAACGCCTCTCGGCGCCGCTCGTCGCGGCGGTGTTGGCGACGGCCGGCCTCCGCGCCCGCCACGTGGACGCGCGGCGCTGCATCGTCACCGACGAGAGCCCAGGGCGCGCGACTCCCGATCCCGCCGCCACCGCCGCCCGCACGCGGGCCGAGCTCGCGCCGCTGCTCGACGGCGGGATGATCCCCGTGCTCGGTGGATACATCGGTGCATCGGCGGCGGGCGTTACGACCACGCTGGGGCGGGGAGGCTCGGACTACACGGCGGCCCTGGTCGGTGCTGCCCTCGGCGCGGGAGAGATCCAGATCTGGACCGACGTGAGCGGGGTGCAGACCGCCGACCCCCGCGTGGTGCGCGGCGCGCGCACCATCCCGAGCCTGTCGTACGCCGAGGCCGCGGAGCTCGCGTACTTCGGGGCGAAGGTGCTGCACCCCAAGACGATCCAGCCGGCGAAGGACCGGGGGATCCCCGTGCGCATCTGCAACTCCCGCGCGCCCGACGACGCGGGGACCCTCGTCAGCGGCGCGGCGGACGTGTGGCCGGGCACGGTCAAGTCGATCGCCCACAAGTCGGGGATCACCGTCGTCCAGATCAGCTCCGCCCGCATGCTCGGTGCCTACGGGTTCCTGCGCGCCCTGTTCGAGGTGTTCGACCGCCATGAGCTGCCGGTGGACGTCGTGGCGACCTCGGAGGTGAGCGTCTCCCTGACCGTGGACGATGACGCCCGCCTCCCCGCCGTCGTGGCCGAGCTCGAGGCGCTGGGCGACGTGCAGGTGCAGCCACGCCGCGCCATCATCTGTGTCGTGGGCGAGGGCCTGCGCAGCACGCCCGGGATCGCGGCGCGCGTGTTCGAGACGATCCGGGACATCAACGTGTCGCTCATCTCTCAGGGTGCCTCGCGCGTGAACCTCACGTTCATCGTGGACGAGGAGCACGTGGCGGAGGCCGTAGTGCGGTTGCACACGGCGCTGCTCGAGCGCGCCGAGGCGGGGCCGGGGGTGCTGGCGCGGGCGCCGATTCGGCGGGCGGCGGGCCGCCGGGAGGGCACGGTGGACCCGGTCGAGCTGGCGCGGCGCCTCATCGACATCCCCTCCGTCTCCGGCGAGGAGGAGGCAGTGGCCCGGTTCCTCGCGTCCCACCTCGAGCGGCTGGGCTATCGCGTGGAGCTGCTGGAGGCGCCAACGGGACGCCCCGGACTCGTAGCCACGACCGGCGCGCCGCCCAAGCTCGTGTTCTCGACCCACCTCGACACGGTTCCGCCGCACTTCGCCTCGGGGGAGGACGAAGAGTACGTGTACGGCCGAGGCGCCTGCGACGCGAAGGGCATCCTCGCGGCGCAGCTCGCGGCTGCGGAGCGGCTGCGCGCCGAGGGGCGGAACGACCTCGGCCTGCTCTTCGTCGTGGACGAGGAGCGGGGCAGCGTGGGCGCGCGGGTGGCGAACGCCCATCCCTTCGCCCGCGAGTGCCGCTGGCTCATCGACGGCGAGCCGACCGAAAACAAGCTCGCCGTGGGCTGCAAGGGCTCGCTGCGGGTCACGCTGCGGGGGGAAGGGACGGGCGGCCACTCGGCCTACCCCGAGCGCGGGCGCTCGGCGATCCACGTGCTGCTCGACGCGCTCGACGACGTGCGTGCCGTCGCCTGGCCCAAGGATGACTACTTCGGCGACACGACGTGCAACATCGGCGTGATCGTGGGCGGTACCCAGGCGAACGTCATCGCCCCCGATGCCCGCGCCGATCTCCACATCCGGCTCGTGACCGACCAAGGACCGGTGCGCGAGCTGCTCGAGCGGGCGGTCAGCTCGCGCGCGCGGATCGAGTATCTGAGCTTCACGCCTCCGGTGCGCCTCACGGCGGTGCCGGACTTCGAGCAATGCGTGGTCGGATACACGACGGACGTCCCGCACCTCTCGAATTGGGGCACGCCGCTCTTGCTCGGTCCGGGCTCGATCCACGACGCCCACACCGCGCGCGAGCGCATCGCCAAGGCGGAGCTGGAGCGGGGAGTGGAGCTGTACGTGCGCCTCGGCCGCGCGCTGCTCGCCGAGCCGGCCCCGGCCCGGCGCGGCAAGACCGCCGGAGCGCGTCCGTGAAGCTGGCGTTCTTCGGGAACGGGCAGATGGGGCGCGTGGCCGTGGCGCGGGCGCGCGAAGCCGGCCACGCGGTCGGCGTCGTGCTGACGTCGACCGACGCAGGCTCGGGCCCGGGCGAGCTCGCGGCGGCGTTGCGCGGCCACGACGTGGCGATCGACTTCTCCGTTGCGGACGCCGTGCCGGCGCACGTCGCGGCGTGCGCCCAAGCCGGCGTGCCGCTCGTCGAGGGCACGACCGGATGGCAGGCGCGGGAGGCGGACCTGCGGCGTGTGGTGGAGGACGCGGGCGGGGCGATGGTGTACGGGCCCAACTTCTCGATCGGCGTGAACCTGTTCTATCGCGTGGTCGAGAATGCGGCGGGGCTGGTGCGGGGCCTGCCGGCCTACGACGCCTTCATCGAGGAGGCGCACCACGTCCGCAAGCGCGACGCCCCGTCGGGCACCGCCCTCCAGCTGCGGAAGATCCTGGCCCGCGAGCTCGGGGGGGGGCGCGACATCGCGATCGCGAGCACCCGCGCGGGGCACATCCCCGGCGTCCATCGGGTCGGCTTCGACTCGGCAGCCGATCAGATCACCCTGGTTCACACGGCGCGCTCGCGCGACGGCTTCGCGGCCGGCGCGCTCGCCGCCGCGCGCTGGCTCCCGGGCCGGCGCGGGGTGTTCGCCTTCGCGGAGGTGCTGGACGAGATTCTGGAAGCGGAAAGGAAGGCGACACCATGACACAGCGCGTGGAGTGGCTGCGGGGGTGCGCGACGGCGCTCGTCACCCCGTTCACCGCCGATGACAGTGTGGATGAAGCCCGGATGCGCGCGTTGGTGGAACGCCAGATCGCGGGCGGGGTGAAGCTGCTCGTCCCCTGCGGCACGACGGGCGAGGGCGCGACCCTCACGGCCGAGGAGCAGACGCGGGTCATCCGCATCGCGGTGGAAGCCGGGCGCGGCCGCGCGCGCGTGATCGCGGGAGTGGGGACGAACTCCACCGCCGTCGCGATCGAGCGGGCGCAGGCCGCCCGCGCGACCGGGGCCGACGCGGTGCTCGTCGTCGCCCCCTACTACAACAAGCCCACCCAGGCCGGTCTCACCGCCCATTTCACGGCGGTGGCGGCCGCCGTGCCGGGAGTGCCGGTCGTCTTGTACAACGTGCCGGGGCGCACGGCGTCGAACATCCAGGCGCCGACCGTGCTCGGCCTCGCCCGCGACGTGGAGAACATCGTCGGCGTGAAGGAAGCCTCGGGCGACTTCGCGCAGATCATGGCGATCCTGCGCGACCGGCCCCAGGGGTTCCGCGTGCTCTCCGGCGACGACGCGGTGACGCTGCCGCTCGTCGCCCTCGGCGCCGACGGCATCGTGTCCGTGGTCTCGAACGAGGTGCCGGACCTGATGGCGCGGCTCAGCGAGCTCGCCCTGCAGGGGAAGTGGGAGGAGGCCCGGGCGCTGCACTACCGCCTGCTGCCGCTCATGGAGGCGAACTTCATCGAGTCGAACCCCGGCCCCGTCAAGGCCGCCATGGCGCTGCAGGGCCTGCTTGAGGAGACCTACCGGTTGCCGCTCGTTCCGGTGCAGGAGAAGACCCGGGCGCGGCTGCGCGAGCTGCTCCAGGAGCTGGGGCTCCTTGGAAAGCCCCGCCATGTCGCTGCGTGAGCGCATCGAGGCGCTTGCCGCGACGGCCCGCCCGAGCTTCACGGACGCGGACCGCGCGACGTTCGCCGAGTTCCGCGCGGCGCTGACGCGCGGCGAGATCCGCGCCGCCGAGCGCAGCGCGGCGGGAGAATGGCGTGCCAACGCCTGGGTGAAGCAGGGCATCCTGCTCGGCTTCAAGATGGGCGCCCTCGCGGACCTGTCCGTGGACGGGACGTTCCGCTTCTTCGACAAGGACACCTACCCCGTCCGGCCCACGACGCTGGCCGATCGCGTGCGCATCGTGCCCGGCGGGTCGACGATCCGGGATGGCTGCTACGTCGCCCCGGGCGTCGTGTGCATGCCGCCGATGTACGTAAACGTCGGCGCCTACGTGGACGAGGGGACGATGATCGACAGCCATGCCCTCGTCGGCTCGTGCGCCCAGATCGGCAAGCGAGTGCACCTCTCGGCAGCCGCCCAGGTCGGAGGCGTGCTCGAGCCGGTGGGCGCGGTCCCCGTGATCATCGAGGACGACGTGCTGGTGGGCGGCGGGTGCGGCGTGTACGAGGGCACGATCGTGCGCGAGCGCACGGTCCTCGCCCCAGGCACGATCCTCACCGGCTCGACGGTCGTGCACGACGTGGTGCGCGAGCAGGTGTACCGTCGCCCCGCAGGCGGACAGGGCGTGCTGGAGATCCCGGCGGGCGCCGTGGTCGTCCCGGGGTCGCGGGCGGCCCAGGGGACGTTCGCCCGCGAGCGCGGTCTCTCGCTCTACACGCCGATTATTATCAAGTACCGCGACGACAAGACGGACGCGGCGACGCTGCTCGAGGAGGCGCTGCGGTGAGCAAACTGCGGGTGGGCATCCTGGGTGCTACGGGGACCGTGGGACAGCGGTTCGTGCAGATGCTGGAGCGCCATCCCCTGTTCACCGTGAGTGCGCTCGCCGCCTCCGACCGCTCACAGGGGAAGCCGTACGCCGACGCCTGCGCATGGAAGCTCGCGGGAGAGATGCCGCGGGCCGTGCGCGACCTCCCGGTCGAGCCGCCGCGCCCGCCGCTCGACTGCGACGTCGTCTTCTCGAGCCTGCCGGCGGACGTCGGCCGGGAAGCCGAGGGCTGCTTCGCGGCCGAGGGTTATCCCGTGATCAGCAACACGTCGTCCTACCGGATGGACGCGGGCGTGCCGCTCCTCGTCCCGGAGGTGAACCCCGAGCACCTGGCGCTGCTCGACGGGCGAGACGGCGGCTTCATCGTGACGAACCCGAACTGCTCGGCGGTGATGATCGCCCTGGCGCTCGCCCCGCTGCAGCGGCGCTTCGGCATCGCGGCGGTGGCGGCGACCACGCTGCAGGCGCTCTCGGGCGCGGGCTATCCCGGCGTTTCGGCGCTCGACATCACCGACAACGTGCTGCCCTTCATCGCGAACGAAGAAGAGAAGATCGAGCGGGAGACGCAAAAAATCCTGGGGACTCTGCGCGACGGCGCCGTCGAGCCGGCGCCGTTCCCCGTGAGCGCCCAGTGTCACCGCGTGAACGTGCAGGACGGCCACATGGCGGCGGTCCGGGTCAAGCTCGCCCGCAAGGCAGCGCTCGCCGAGGTGCGCGAGGCGCTGGCGTCGTTCCGCGGCGCGCCGCAGGAGCTCGGGCTCCACACCGCGCCCGAGCGGCCCATCGTGGTGCGCGACGAGCCCGACCGGCCGCAGCCGCGTCTCGACCGGGACGCCGGGAACGGCATGAGCGTCACGGTGGGGCGCCTCCTCCCCGACAGCGTGCTCGACTACCGCTTCGTGACGCTGTCCCACAACACGATCCGCGGCGCCGCGGGCGCGGCGATCTTGAACGCCGAGCTGCTCGTGGCGCGCGGCTACCTCAAGGCGTAGCGCGAGCCGACAGCACCCGCTCGATCGCTTCGAGTCGCGGCTCGATCTCGACCGGCCGGTTGGCCCGCGGCGACGGCGGGTCCGTCCCCTGGTGGTAGGCGAGCACCACGTCGGGATCCTTGAGCAGGTGACCCGTCAGCACCGCCACGACCCGGTCGGTCTTCCGGATGACGCCGCTCCGCACGAGCTGCCGCACGCCTGCCACGCTCGCGGCGCTCGCGGGCTCGCAGCCCGCGCCCGAGGCGTCCACCACCGCCTTCGCTTCCAGGATCTCCGCGTCGCTCACCGCGAGCACGACGCCGTCCGTCTCCCGGATCGCCTGGACCGCACGCTCGTATGACGCGGGATTCCCGATGCTGATCGCCGTGGCGATGGTGTGCGCCTGCACCCGGTGCCGGGTGGCGAACCCGTCGCGGAAGCTCAATGCGAACGGTGCCGCCCCTTCCGCCTGCACGGCGGCGAGCCGCGGCACGCGGGAGATCAGGCCCCACCCACACGCCTCGCGCAGCGCTTTGCCGAAAGCCGCCGTGTTCCCGAGGTTGCCCGCGGGAACGACGATCCAATCCGGCGGCTCCCAGCCGAGCTGCTGCAGCAGCTCCAGCACGATCGTCTTCTGGCCTTCGAGCCGGAACGGGTTGATCGAGTTGAGGAGGTAGACCCCCAGGCGCTCGCCCGCCGCCAGCGCGAGCGACAGGCAGGCGTCGAAGTCGCCGCGTACCAGGATCGTGCGCGCCCCGTAGGCGAGCACCTGCGTGAGCTTGCCGACGGCGACCCGTCCCTTCGGCACGATCACGAGCGCCCGGATGCCGGCGAGCGCTGCGTAGGCGGCGAGCGAGGCTCCCGTGTTCCCGGTCGATGCGCAGGCAACCGCGCTCGCCCGCACCCGCCGCGCCTGGGTCACGCCGACAGTCATGCCGCGGTCCTTGAAGGAGCCGGTGGGGTTGTGCCCTTCGTGCTTGAGGAGCAGCTCAGGGACGCCGGCCCAGCCGGCGACGGCGGGCCGGGCGAGCAGCGGCGTGTTGCCCTCGGGGTAGCTCACGAGGGAGTCGTCGGCCTCCGGCAGGACCAGCTCGCGATAGCGCCACACTCCCGACGCGAGCGGGCCGCGGCGCACGCCCAAGCGGGAGTCGAGCAGCGCTCGCAGCCCGCCGTGCGTCATCGGGGGCGCGCGGTGGCGGAGCTCGAGCAGGCCGCGGCAGGCAGGGCAGCGCTGGCGTGGGTCGGAAGCGGCGAGCTCCTGGCCGCAGGAGGCGCAAACCTGCCAGCTCACCCGCTCGCTCATGTGCTGGCGAGCTTGAGGACGTCGTTGAGGATGCCGCCGGCGGTGACCGCGGGGCCCGCCCCGGGCCCCGTGATCACGAGCGGGTTGGCCTTGTAGCGCTGGGTGGTGAAAATGAACTGGTTGTCGGTGCCGTTCAGCGACGCGAGCGGGCTCGACGCGTCCACGGCCACGAGGCCGACCCGGATGCGCCGCGGCGTCACGATGCAGCGGTAGCGCAGCACGCCGCGGCTCGAGCGGGCCTCCTCGATCCGGCGGCGCCACGGCTCATCCCACTCGTCGAGCCGCCGCAGGAACTCCTCGAGCGGCAGGCCCCGGGCCTCCTCTGGCACGAGCGATTCCACCTCGATGTCCTCGAGCTCGCCCGGGAACCCGAGCAGCCGCCCCAGGATCAGCGCCTTGCGCGCCACGTCCATGCCGCAAAGATCGTCCCTCGGGTCCGGCTCGGGATAGCCCTTCGCGATGGCGCCGCGCAGCGCCTCCGAGAAGCGACGGCCGCGCCCCAGCTCGCCGAACAGATAGCCCAGCGTCCCCGATGGGCAGCCCTCGATCTTCTGCACCCGGTCGCCCGATTCGGCGAGCTTGTAGAAGGTGTCGATGATCGGGAGCCCGGCGCCCACCGTGGTCTCGTGCAACAGGCGCCGCCCGCGCGCGTCGGCCAGGGCGCGGAGCTCGTCGTACAGCTTGCGGTGCGCCGTGAGCGGGCGCTTGTTCGCGAGCACGAGATGCATGCCGGCGGCGAGGGCCTGCTTCAGCGTGTCGCTCGTGTCGTCCGCCGTGACGTCCACGAGGATCGGGTTGGCCAGGGCGTGCCGGGCGGCGAAATCGAGCGCCTCGCGCGCGCCGGCCTTGCGGCCCCCCGGGGCCTTGGCGAGCGGCGTGCCGGACGCTTTCGCCGCGGCGAGCGCCGCGAGCCGCGGCGCCGACAGGCCGCGGGCATCGAACACGAAGCCGCTCCGGTCCACCGCCGCCACGACCTTCACGGCGAGGGGCTCACGCTTGAGCTTCGCGATCATCGCCGCGAGCGCGCGGCCGATCTGTCCGAAGCCGAGCAGCATGACGTCCGTCCGCGTGCGGCGCGTCATCGCGCCGCCGCCGATCTTGGAAAGCTGGAAGGCGTCGTGCACCATGCGTTGCGCGCGCGCGGCGTCGCGCGCGTCCACGACGACCGAGATGTTCAGCTCGGACGAGCCCTGGGCGATCGCGATGACGTTGATCCCGGCCTGCGCCAGCGCCCCGAACACCCGCGCCGCGATCCCGGGCGTCCCCGCCATCCCCAGCCCGACGACGACGAGCGTCGCGACCCCGGGGCGCACCTCCACGCCGTCGATCTCCCGCCGCGCGATCTCGCTCTGGAACTCCTCGATGAGGCTCGCGCGGGCGCCCTCGGCCGCCGCTTCGGGAACGCCGAAGCAGATGGAGTGCTCCGACGACGCCTGGGTGATGAGCGAGACCGAGATCCCCTTGCGGTGGACGGCGGCGAAGGTGCGCGCCGCGATGCCGGGGACGCCCAGCATCCCGTTTCCCTCCACGGTGAGCAGCGCCTGCCCCGTCACCGCGGAGAGCGCCTTCACGGGATAGGCGTCGAGCGTGCGGCGCCGTGAGATCTCCGTCCCGGGCGACGACGGGTCGGCGAAGGACCGGATGCGGATCGCGATGTTGCGCTGCCCGAGAGGGATGAGGGCCCGCGGGTACAGCACCTTCGCCCCGTAGTAGGCGAGCTCGGCGGCCTCGCGCACGTGCAGCTGCGGCACCACGCGGGCGTCGGGCACGACCCGCGGGTCCGCCGTGAGCAGGCCCGGCACGTCCTTCCACAGGGCCACGTCCCGGGCGCCGAGCGCACGGCCGAGTAGCGTGGCCGTCAGGTCCGAGCCGCCCCGGCCCAGGGTCGCCACCTGGCCGTCCGGCGTGGCGGCGAGGAATCCCGGCACCACCGGGACGGCGCCGCGCGCGAGCAGGGGCCCGAGCACCTTGCGCGCCGCCCGGTCGGTGCGGGCGAGGTCGGGCGAGGCGTGGCCGAAGGTCCCGTCCGACTTCACGACTTCCAGCGCGTCCACGAACTGCACCGCTCCCGGGCCCGCCTCGCCCAGCGCCGCCGCGAACAATCGGGCGCTGAGCCGCTCTCCGCGCGCGACGAGATAGTCGGTGGTCCGCGCCGTGAGCTCGCGCACGATCACGAGGCCGGCCGCGATCTGCTCGAGCTCGGCGAACGCCTCGTCGCTGAGTCGCAGCAGCTCGTCGCGGCGGGGGCCGGGCGCGAGCAGCGCCTCCGCGGCCGCGACGTGGCGGGCCCGCACTGCGGCCGCCCCGGCCCGCACGAATTCTGCGTCACCCTGCACGGCGCGGGTGGCGATCTCGAGCAGGGCGTCGGTCACCCCCGCCAGCGCTGACACCACGACGACGAGCCGGGCGTCGCGGTGACCGCGCACGATGTCCACGGCGCGCGCCATGGCGGGCCCGTCGGCCAGTGACGCGCCGCCGAACTTGTGGATCTGGGGCGGGAGGGAGGAGCGGCGATCGACCACGGGGAAGGAGGAGGCCGCTCAGCCTCCGGCGATGGCCGGCACGACGGTCACCTCGTCGCCGTCCTGCACCGGCGCCTGGAACCCGCCGCGGAACCGGCTGTCCTCGTCGTTCAGATAGAAGACGACGAAGGGGTAGGGGTTCCCCTGCGTGTCCCGCAGTCGCGGGGCGAGCTGGGGGTAGCGCACGGCGAGATCGGCGACGACCTCGCCCAACGTGCGGCCGCTCGCGGCGACCGCCCGCTGCCCGTCGGCGTATCCGGCGAGCACGGTGGGGATGTTGACGGTGATCGGCATGTCACGACCTCCGGGAGGGAATGTCCTGGGGCGTCGTCTCGTAGCCGCCCACGCGGCGCGCGACGCCGAACGTTTCTGCGGCGACGCCCTGCTCCTGCCAGGCGCGCGCCATCGCCTGCTCCACGGCAGCCGCCCGTTCGAACGGCGCCACGGCCACGATGGCGGAGCCCGAGCCCGACAGCGTCGCGCCGAACGCCCCCGCCCCCCGCGCCGCGGTGACCACCGCGTCGTAGTGGCGCACCAGCGAGCGGCGGTACGGCACGTGGAGCACGTCGTCGAGCCCCGCCGCGAGCAGCGCGGCGTCGGCGTGCGCGAGCCCGTGCACCAGCGCGGCGCTCCGCGCCGCCGCCGTCACGGCCGACCGGTGTGGCACCACGTGCGGCAGCACCGCCCGCGCCCGCTCCGTCTCGACGCCGAAGTCGGGTACGGCGAACACGAGCACGAGCGACGGGTGCACCGGGAGCGGGGTGCAGGCGAGCTTCCCCGCCGCGCCCCGCAGTACCAGCGTCGCGCCGCCGTAGATCGCGGCCGCGACGTTGTCGGGATGGCCTTCCAGCTCGGCGCAGAGCGCGGCGAGCGCGGCGTCGCTGAGGTCGAGCGCCAGCAGGCCGGCGGCGGCCGCGGCGCCCGCCACCACCGCGGCGGCGGACGAGCCCAGGCCGCGGGCGATCGGGATGTCGGAGCTCGCCTCGAGCACGAGCCCCGGCGGAGGCTCGCGTCCCGCCGCGCGGCAGGCGCTGCGGAAGCCCTGGTACAAGAGGTCGCGCTCGGGCGGCAGGGCGAGGCCCGCCAGCGCGCCGCGGCGCTCGATCGTGATCGGTGCGGCGCGTGATTCTTCCCGCCGCGCGGCGACCCGGATCCAGCGGTCGATCGCGATCCCGACGCAGTCGAAGCCCGCGCCCAGGTTGGACGTCGATCCCGGCACGCGGACGGTCACGGCGGCGCTCATCGGGCTCCGCTCTCCTCCACCAGCGCCGCCACCTCCCGCAGCTTCGGTGCGATCGTCGGACCCTCGGGCAGCACCCCGCTCACCGCCTCGACCGTCTTGAGACCATGCCCCGTGATGCTCAGTACCACTTCGTCTTCCGGTCCGAGGCGCCCGGCGCGCGCCAGCGCCAGCGCCGCCGCGACCGTCACGCCGCCCGCCGTCTCGGCGAAGACGCCGGTGTCCTCGGCCAGCACGCGGATGCCCGCCACCAGCTCCGCGTCCGTCACGGCCTGCGCCCAGCCGCCCGTGGCACGGATCGCGCGGGCGGCGAACATGCCGTCCGCCGGGTTGCCGATCGCGATCGAGAGCGCGATGGTCTTGGGGATCTCGGGGACGATGCGGTCGTCGCCGCGCTCCACCAGCCGCACGATCGGCGCGCATCCCTCCGCCTGGGCCCCGAACAGCCGCGGCGGCTCGCCCGTGACGAGCCCGGCCTCCCGGAACTCGCCGAATCCCTTATGCAGCTTGGTCACGAGCGACCCGCCCGCCATCGGCGCCACGACGGCGCTCGGCAGCCGCCACCCGAGCTGCTCAGCGATCTCGAACGCCTGCGTCTTCGAGCCCTCGCCGTAGTAGCTCCGCAGGTTGACGTTGACGATTCCCCACCCGAAGCGGTCCGCCACCTGGGCGCACAGCCGGTTGACGTCGTCGTAGGTGCCGCGCACCCGCACGAGATGCGGTCGGTAGACGCTCGTGCCGACCACCTTCCCGGTTTCGAGCTCGTGAGGCACGAAGATCCACGCCTCGAGCCCGGCCCGCGCGGCGTGCGCGGCGACGGCGTTGGCGAGGTTGCCGGTCGACGCGCACCCCACGGTCTCGAGCCCGAAGGCGGCGGCGGCGTTGAGCGCGGCAGCCACCACCCGGTCCTTGAAGGAGAGCGAGGGATGCGAGACGGTGTCGTTCTTCACCCAGGCCCGCGCCACTCCGAGGCGGCGGGCGAGCCTGGGGGCTTCGAAAAGCGGCGTGAACCCCGTGTCCAGCGAGTGAACGATGTCGCCCTCGAAGGGGAGCCACTCGCGGTAGCGCCACAGCGAGGGCGCCCGGGCCGCGATGGTCGCGCGGTCGGGAAGCGCGCGGGCGGGATCGTACACGGGGTCCAGCGGGCCGAGACACTGCTCGCAGATCGCGACGGGCGCCGCAGCGCGGTCGGCGCCGCAGCTCCTGCAGCGGAGCGGTCGGGCGCGCGGCGGGGAGCGGGGGGCGGGCGTCAGCGCGGAGGCGAGCGTCGAGGTCATCGGGTCACCAAATAAGAAGCCCGGGCAACAAATGCCGCGGGCGGTCGCTTTTTAGCACCTTGTTTAACGTGGCGGCAATACGCGGCAAAGCACCACGAATCATCGGTTGTCGACGGCAACATATCGCGAGGGCTCGGGCGCCGCAAGGACGGCAGGAGCCGCGTCGGCCTACCTGGTCGGGTGGGGCGCGACCCACCCTGCACCTGCCTTGACACGCATCGTGGTGCGGTCTAACCTACGCGGACCAACTGATCGGAACGTTGTCGTGAATCAGCTCGTGCTCGTCGTCCTCCTGCTCGTCCTGCTGCTGAGCATTACTGCTCAGGAGGGGTCGGCGGCGCGCGCCAGGGTTGCGATCGAATAAGCGATAGAGTAGTCGTCGGAGTCGAGCCAGCGCCGCGGACCCCAAAGGTTCGCGGCGCTTTGCTTCACCCATGAGGAGCCGCCATGGAAGAGAACGTCGTGAGGATCTTCGACACCACGCTGCGCGACGGAGAGCAGGCCCCGGGCAACGCGATGACCCCGGAGGAGAAGCTCCGCCTCGCGCGCCAGCTGGACGCGCTCGGAGTGGACGTGATCGAGGCGGGGTTCCCCGCGGCCTCGGACGGGGACTTCCGCGGCGTGCGCGCGGTGGCGGAGGAGGTGCGCCGCCCCGCACTCGCGGCGCTGGCGCGCTGTCACGACCGCGACATCGACCTGGCGGGAGAGGCGCTCGCGCCCGCGGCGCGGCCGCGCATCCACGTGTTCATCGCGACGTCGGACATCCACCTCAAGTACAAGCTGCGGATCGACCGCGACGAGTGCCTGGAGCGCGCGCGCGCCGCGATCCGTCGCGCCCGGCGCTTCACCGACGACGTCGAGTTCTCGGCGGAAGACGCGAGCCGAACCGAGCTCGACTTTCTCTGCCGGGTGATCGAAGCGGCGATCGCGGAAGGCGCCACCACCATCAACCTGCCCGACACGGTGGGCTACGCGCTGCCGGTCGAGTACGGCGCGATGTTCCGCGCCGTGCGGGAGCGCGTGCCGGACGCCCGCGGCGTCGCCCTGAGCTGCCACTGCCACGACGACCTCGGGCTCGCCGTGGCGAACTCGCTCGCGGCGGTCGAGGCGGGCGCGACCCAGGTCGAATGCACGGTGAACGGCATCGGCGAACGCGCGGGCAACGCCTCGCTCGAGGAGGTCGTGATGGCGGGGCGCGTCCGACCCCGGTCCGTCTCATTCCGTACCAACGTCAATACGCGGGAGATCTTCCGCACGAGCCAGCTGCTGTCGCACCTCACGGGCGTCTTCCCTCCGCCCAACAAGGCCGTGGTCGGCCGCAACGCGTTTGCGCACGAGGCGGGCATCCACCAGCACGGCATGATGCAGAACGGCTTGACCTACGAGATCATGCGCCCGGAGGAGGTCGGCATCCCGCACTCGACGCTCGTGCTCGGGAAGCATTCCGGCCGCCACGCCCTGGAGCGGCGCTACCGCGAGCTGGGCTACGACCTCGACGAGCAGGCGCTGGAGGGGTTGTACCGGGAGTTCACGGCGCTCGCCGACCGTAAGCACGAGATCCTGGACGAGGACCTGCTCGCGCTGTTGCACGAGAGCTTCCGCGACGTCCCCGAGGCCTACCAGCTGACGTTCCTGCGGGTGTCGTGCGGCATGGCGTCGGCCACAGCGGAGGTGGCGCTCGCGGGGCCCTGGCACCGCGAGCGGAGCGGCAGCGGCACAGGGGACGGCCCGATAGCCGCGACCTATCGCGCGATCGGCGAGGTCGTGGGGCGGAGCGTGGAGGTCGTGAACCTGTCGCTGCGCTCGGTCACCCCGGGCAAGGACAGCGTGGGGCACGTGTTCGTGCAGGTGCGGGTCGACGGCAAGACTCTGACCGGGCATGGCGCGTCCACGGACATCGTCGAGGCGAGCGCCCGCGCGCTGGTCCACGCGCTCAACAAGGCGGACCACGCCGACAAGCTGGAGGCGACGTCGTTGAACAGCGTCTACCTCTGGGGCGTGTGAGGGCGGCATGAGCGAGACCCTCTCAGGCGCGCAGATCCTCTGCCGGACGCTCGTGGAGGAGGGCGTGCAGTACCTCTTCGGCTACCCCGGCGGGGCGATCATGCCCTTCTACCACGCACTGGGGGACTGCCCCGAGCTGCGGCACATCCTGGTAAGGCACGAGCAGGCTGCCGCGCACGCGGCGGACGGCTATGCCCGCGCGAGCGGCCGCGTGGGTGTGTGCGTCGCGACGTCCGGCCCCGGGGCGACGAACCTCGTGACCGGGCTCGCGACCGCGCACATGGACAGCTCCCCCGTGCTCGCGATCACGGGGCAGGTGTCGCGCCCGATGATCGGGCGGGACGCCTTCCAGGAGACGGACGTCATCGGCATCACGCTGCCGATCACGAAGGCGAACTGGCTGGTGCAGGATGCCGCGGAGCTCGCCGACACCGTGCGCGAAGCGGTCGCCGTGGCGCTGGACGGCCGCCCCGGACCGGTGCTGCTCGACGTGCCGAAGGACGTGCAGAACCAGAAGGCGGAGTACCGGCCCAAGGCTGCGGCACGCCAGCCCAGCCCCACGCCCCACGCCCCGTCGTTCGCGGACGGGGTCGCCGAGGCCGCCCGTCTGATAGCCGCGGCCCAACGCCCGCTCCTGATGGTCGGCCACGGGGTGATCCTCGCCGGCGCCTACGCCGAGATCCGCACGCTCGCCGAGCAGACGGGGATCCCCGTGATCACGACGCTGCTCGGCATCAGCGCCTTCCCCGAGTGCCACCCGCTGCACCTCGGCATGCCGGGGATGCACGGCGAGGTGCACGTGAACCGTGCCATTCAGCAGGCGGACCTGATCGTCGGGATCGGCCTGCGGTTCGACGACCGCGTCACCGGGAACACTGCGGCCTTCGCGCCGCGCGCGCGCATCGTGCACGTGGACCGTGACCCCGCCGAGATCGGCAAGAACGTGAAGGTGACGGTGGGCATCGCGGGTGACGCGCGCGACGTCACCCGGCGACTGATCGAGGCGGTGGCGCCGCGGCGCTGCGACGCGTGGTGGGAGGAGATCCGCGGGTACATGCGGGTGCGCGACGAGTCGTGGCGCGACGGCCTGTCGCCCGAGGCGATCTGCCGCGCGCTGTTCGCGGTGACGGGAGAGCACTGCAGCGTCGTGACGGACGTCGGCCAGCACCAGATGTGGGTCGCGAAGCTGTTCCCGTATCGGCGCCCGAACGGCCACGTCACGTCGGGCGGCCTGGGCGCGATGGGGTTCGCCGTGCCGGCGGCGATGGGCGTCCACCTCGCGCGGCCGGACGAGCCCGTGTGGGCGATCTCGGGGGACGGCGGCTTCCAGATGAACATGGCCGAGATCGCGACCATGGTGCAGGAGGGCCTCGCGGTGAAGATGGCCGTCTTCAACAACGGCTATCTCGGGATGGTGCGGCAGTGGCAGCAGTTCTTCCACGGGAAGCGCTACTCCTGCACGCCCATCTGGAGCCCCGACTACGTGAAGCTGGCCGCGGCGTACGGCATCCCCGGCTGGCGTGTCGAGCGAGCCCGCGAGCTCGAGGAGGTGTTCACGGAGGCGAACGCCGTGCGCGGGCCGGCGCTGGTCGAGCTCGTAATCGAGCAGGAGGCGAACGTGTTCCCGATGATTCCGCCGGGGGGCTCGCTGTCGGAGCCGATCGAGACGGCCCCGGCCGCGGCGGCCACCTGACCGGCGCGATGGCGGAGCCGACCCATGCGCTGTCCGTGCTGCTCGACGACGACGTGTTCGCGCTCAACCGAGCCGTCGGCGTCGTGCGGCGCCGCAACCTTCCCATCGCGAGCATCGCGGTGGGCCCGTCGCACATTCCCGGAGCCTCGAGGCTGACCGTCATGATGCAGACCGACGACGCCGGTGCCGATCGCATGGTGAAACAGCTGCAGAAGACCTACGGCGTGCGCGAGGCGGAGCTGCTGCGCGCCGCGGACGCCGTGGCCCGCGAAGTGGCGCTCGTCCGGGTCCACGCCCCGGCGGAGGTCCACCAGGAGCTCACGGAGATCGCAGAGCTGTTCAAGGCCGAGCTGGTCGACGAGGGGCCGGACGTGTTCGTGCTCCAGGTCGCCGGGGCGGCGTGGTTCATCCTGTCGTTCATCCGGGCGCTCGAGCGCTTCGGCATCATGGAGGTGGCGCGCAGCGGCGCCGTGGCCGTGCGCAGCGCCGCCCCCCCCGTCCCCTCATCTCCCACCTCTACGTCCGCCACGGAGACCGTGCTATGAAATCGCCCAGTGTGCGCATCTTCTACGACCGCGACGCCGACCGCCGCCGCTTGGACGGCCGCACCATCGCCATCATCGGCTACGGCAGCCAGGGCCACGCCCACGCCCTGAACCTGCGGGAGAGCTGCGCCCGCGTGGCCGTGGGCCTGCGGCCGGACGGCGCCTCGTGGCGCCGTGCGGCGGCGGAAGGGCTCGACCTGCGGCCCGTTGCCGAGGCGGCAGCCGCCGCGGACATCATCATGATGCTCGTCCCCGACCAGACGGCCCGCGCCGTCTACGAGGCGGGCGTCGCCCCGGCGCTCGCGCCCGGCAAGACCCTGATGTTCGCCCACGGATTCAACGTGCATTTCCAGGAGATCACCCCGCCCGTGAACGTGGACGTCTCGATGATCGCGCCGAAGTCGCCGGGGCATCTGGTGCGGAGCGAGTTTCAGGCGGGGCGCGGCGTCCCGGCGCTCGTGGCCGTGCATCAGGACGCGAGCCGGCACGCCCTCCAGGACGCGCTCGCCTATGCCTCCGGGATCGGCTGCACGCGGGCGGGCGTGATCGAAACGACCTTCCGGGAGGAAACGGAGACCGACCTGTTCGGCGAGCAGGCGGTGCTGTGCGGCGGCGTGACCGCGCTCGTCAAGGCGGGGTTCGATACGCTGGTCCAGGCGGGCTACTCGCCGGACCTCGCGTACTTCGAGTGCATGCACGAGCTGAAGCTGATCGTCGACCTGATGTACCGCGGCGGCTTGAAGTTCATGCGCCACTCGATCAGCGACACGGCCGAGTACGGCGATTACACGCGGGGGCCGCGCATCATCACGGACGAAGTGCGGGAGGAGATGCAGGAGATCCTGGCCGAGATCCGGAGCGGCAGCTTCGCACGCGAGTGGATCGACGAATGCCGCAACGGGGCGAAGCGGTTCCAGGCGCTGCGCATGCGCGAGAACGACCACCTCATCGAGCGCGTGGGCGCGAAGCTGCGGGCGATGATGCCGTGGTCGGAGGAGGGCAAGGCGCAGGCCGCGGGCGACGGCGCGCCGGCCCGCGAGCGCGCCGGGGCCGCCGCCGCGGGATGATCCCCCGCACCCTGTTCCAGAAGATCTGGGACGCGCACGTGGTGCACCGGCTCCCGGAGGGGCCGGCGCTCATCTACGTCGATCTCCACCTGGTGCACGAGGTGACCTCGCCGCAGGCGTTTGCGGGCCTGCGCCTCACCGGGCGGCGTGTGCGCCGTCCCGACCTCACGATCGCCACCGTGGACCATAACGTGCCGACGGGCGACCGCCTGGTGCCGATCGCGGATCCGGTGGCCGCGCGCCAGCTCGAGGCCCTGGAGCGGAACGCCCGCGACAGCAGCGTCGAGCTGTTCGACCTGCGCTCGCCCCACCAGGGGATCGTGCACGTCATCGGCCCCGAGCTCGGCCTCACGCAGCCGGGGATGGTGATCGTGTGCGGCGACTCGCACACCTCCACGCACGGCGCGTTCGGGGCCCTCGCGTTCGGCATCGGCACGAGCGAGGTCGAGCACGTGCTCGCGACCCAGTGCCTCGTCGCGTCGCAGCCGCGCACGCTCGAGGCGCACATCATCGGGCGCCCCGGCACGGGCGTCGCCGCCAAGGACCTGATCCTCGCCTTGATCGGGCAGATCGGCACGGCGGGTGCGACGGGGCACGTGATCGAGTACACCGGGGAGGCGATCCGTGCCCTCTCGATGGAAGAGCGGATGACCGTGTGCAACATGTCGATCGAGGCGGGGGCGCGGGCCGGGTTGATCGCACCCGACGAGACCACGGTCGCCTATCTCGCGGGCCGGCCTCGAGCGCCGCAGGGCGCGGCGTGGACGCGGGCGGCGGAGCAGTGGAAGCGGCTGCGGAGCGACCCGGGAGCGGAATACGACGTCGGCGTGGCGCTCGACGCCGCGGCCGTCGCTCCGCAGGTGACGTGGGGCACGAGCCCCGGCATGGTCAAGGACATCGCCGGGCGGGTCCCGCATCCCTCGGACTTTCCCACGGCAGCGGAGCAGCGGGCGGCGGCGCGGGCGCTCGAGTACATGGGGCTCGCGCCGGGTATGGCGCTCGAAGGGCTGCCGGTCGACCGCGTGTTCCTGGGCTCGTGCACCAACGCCCGCATCGAGGATCTGCGGGTCGCGGCGCGCGTGGTGCGCGGGCATCGGGTAGCCCCGCACGTGCGCGCCCTGGTGGTTCCGGGGTCGCAGCAGGTCAAGGTCCAGGCGGAGCGCGAGGGACTGGACCGGATTTTCCGAGAGGCGGGCTTCGAGTGGCGTAACTCGGGGTGCTCGATGTGCCTCGGCATGAACGCCGACATTCTGCAGCCCGGCGAGCGCTGCGCCTCGACCTCCAACCGGAACTTCGAGGGGCGGCAGGGGCGGGGCGGCCGTACCCACCTGATGAGCCCGGCGATGGCGGCGGCCGCGGCCGTCGCGGGGCGGTTGGTGGACGTGCGCGGCTGGACGCTTGCCGACCTGCCCGGCTCGCTGGAGCTCGCGTCCTGATGCAGCCGTTCGTCCGGCACGTCGGCAAGGCCGCAGCGCTGCCGCGGACCAACGTGGACACCGACCAGATCGTTCCAAAGCAGTTCCTCAAGCGGCTGGAGCGCACGGGGTTCGGTCCCTCCCTGTTTCACGATTGGCGCTACCGGCCCGACGGCGCTCCCAACCCCGACTTCGAGTTGAACCGGCCGGAGGCGCACAGCGCCACCGTGCTCGTCACCGGAGCCAATTTCGGCTGCGGGTCCTCCCGCGAGCACGCCGTCTGGGCCCTCGCCGAGTACGGGTTCCGTGCCATCGTGGCCCCGTCGTTCGCCGACATCTTCTTTGCCAACTGCTGCCAGAACGGGCTCCTGCCGGTGCGCCTCCTGGCGCGCGAGGTCGACGAGCTGTTCCGCCGCTGCCGGGCCGCGGGCGGCGAGTACTGGCTGACGGTGGATCTGGAGCAGCAGCGCGTGGAGGACGGGTTGGGCTTCACGGCGCCCTTCCCGATGGATCCCTACCGGCGGGAGATGCTGCTCCGCGGGCTCGATGAGATTGGCCGCACGCTGCTCGAGGAGCCGCGGATCGCCGAGTACGAGCGCCGCCGCGCCGCCGGGACCGCGCCATGAAGGAATGGACCATCGCCGTCCTGCCGGGCGACGGGATCGGGCCCGAGGTTACGGCGGAGGCGGCGCGCGCGCTGGAGGCGGTGGCGGAGCGCTTCGGGCTCGGCCTCGTGATGAGCTGGTACGCCGTGGGAGCGGCGGGGGTGGAGACGGCCGGGGATCCGCTGCCCGAGGAGACGCGCGCCGCCGCGTCCGGAGCCGACGCCGTCCTGCTCGGCGCCGTGGGCGATCCGGCGTTCGATCACGCGCCCCGCCATCTCAAGCCGGAGACCGGTTTGCTCGCGCTGCGCGCGCTGCTCGGCGTCTATGCGAATCTCCGCCCCGTGGCGATCCACCCGGCCCTCGTGGGCCGCTCTCCCGTGAAGCCCGATCGCCTGCGCGACGTGGACTTGTTGATCGTGCGCGAGCTCACCGGCGGGCTGTACTACGGGGAGCCGCGCGGGAAGAACGCCCTCCAGGCGGTCAACACGCTCGCCTACTCGGTCTCCGAGATCGAGCGCGTGGCGCGCGTCGCGTTTCAAGCCGCGCGCCGCCGGCGCCGGCTCGTCGCGTCGGTGGACAAGGCGAACGTGCTCGAGGTCTCGCAGCTGTGGCGGGAGACGGTCACGCGGATCGGGCGGGACGAGTATCCCGACGTCCGCCTCGAGCACCTGTACGTGGACTACGCCGCGATGCGCCTGGTCGCGGAGCCGGCCGCGTTCGACGTGCTGCTCACCGAAAACACGTTCGGCGACATCCTGAGCGATGAGGCGGCGGTGCTCGTGGGGGCGCTCGGCCTCCTGCCATCGGCGTCGCTGGGCGCGGGACCCGGATTGTTCGAGCCGATCCACGGCTCCGCGCCGGGGATCGCGGGGCAGGGCGTGGCGAACCCCATCGGCGCCATCGCGTCCGCGGCGATGCTGCTGCGCCACGGGCTGGGGCTCGCCCAGGCGGCGGACGCCGTGGAGGCGGCCGTGCGCGCGGTGCTCGCCGGAGGGGCGCGCACCAAGGACATCGCCGCGCCCGGCGAGCCGGTGCTCGGCACGCGCGAGATGGGAGATCGGATCGTGGAGCTGGTGGGAAGCGAGCCGACGGGCAGATCCTTCGCGCCTTCGGCGCTCAGGACAAAAACAAACGAAGCTTCGATGGAGGATTGAGCGCCAGCCCGCCGAGAAATGATGCCGGTCGCGAGCCCCAGATGCACGACTTTGGTGGGTCATGCGCACCTACTACGTGTACATCATGGCCAGTCGGTCGCGAGTGATATACACGGGCGTCACCAACGATCTCGCGCGACGCGTGGATGAGCACAAGCGCAGCCTCACCCCCGGCTTCACGAGTAGATACCATATCACTCGCCTCGTTTACTTCGAAGACTTTGGCGATGTGCGCGATGCCATCGCCCGGGAGAAGCAGCTCAAGGGCTGGGTTCGCTCACGAAAGATCGAGTTGATCGAAGAGAAAAACCCCACGTGGGGGGACCTGGCGGCCCACTGGTTTCCCGAACCTCCGCGTCCACAATGACCTCCCCCCCTTTTTTTCCCAAAGGCGCCCCGCGGCTTGTCATCCTGAGCGAGCGCGCGGAACGCGCGCGACGCGAAGGATCTGATTGCGGTTTACGAAAACAGCAGATCCTTCGCGCCTTCGGCGCTCAGGATGACAGGCTCGCTCGCTCCGCGAAAGCAAGAAAAGGACGCGAAGGATCTCAGGGCCCGTCCGTCACCGCCCCCCGACTCGCACTCGACACGAGCTTCGCGTACTTCGCGAGCACCCCTGACGTGTACTTCGGCGCGGGGGGCTGCCAGCGGCCGCGGCGCCGCGCCAGGACCTCATCCGGCACGTCGAGCTGCAGCAGCCGCCGCTCGGCGTCGATCGTGATCGCGTCGCCCTCTTCCACCAGCGCCAGCGTCCCGCCCGTCGCCGCTTCCGGCGCCACGTGGCCCACCACGAGGCCATAGGTGCCGCCCGAAAATCGCCCGTCGGTGATCAGACCCACCGCGTCGCCCAGCCCGGCGCCGATGATCGCGGACGTCGGGGAGAGCATCTCCCGCATTCCCGGCCCCCCTTTCGGGCCTTCGTAGCGGATCACGACCACATCCCCCGCCCGGATCCTCCCCGCGAGGATGGCGTCGAGGCAGGCTTCCTCCGAGTCGAACACCCGCGCGGGTCCCGTCATCGCGAGCCGCTTGGCGCCGCTCATCTTCGCGACGGCCCCTTCGGTCGCGAGATTGCCCCGCAGGATCGTGAGGTGGCCCCGAGCATAGACGGGCCGGTCCCAGGGGCGGATCACCTCCTGGTCGCGCCGCGGCTCCGCCGGAACGTCCTTCAGGATCTCCGTCAGGGTCTGGCCGGTGATCGAGCGCGCCTCGCCGTGCAGCACGCCGTGGGCGAGCAGCAGCCGCATGACCTGGGGAACGCCCCCCGCCCGGTGCAGGTCCGTAGTGACGAAGCGCCCGGACGGCTTCAGGTCGCACAGCACCGGCACGCGGGCGCGCATCGCTTCGAAGTCGTCCAGGGTGAGCGGCACCTGTGCCGCGTGGGCGATGGCGAGCAGGTGGAGCACGGCATTGGTCGACCCGCCGATCGCCAGCGTCACCGCGATCGCGTTGTCGAACGCTTGGCGCGTGAGGATGTGCCGCGGCCGGAGGTCGTTGCGGATGGCCCGGACCAGGACCTCCGCCGAGCGCGCGGCGCTGTCCGCCTTCTCGGCGTCCTCGGCCGCCATTGTGGAGGAATAGGGGAGACTCATCCCCATCGCTTCGAAGACGGAGGACATCGTGTTGGCCGTGAACATCCCTCCGCACGAGCCGGCGCCCGGACAGGCGCGCCGCTCCACCTCGAGCAGCTCGGCGGCGTCGATTTTCCGGGCGCTGTACTCGCCCACCGCTTCGAACACGCTCACCACGGTGAGGTCGCGGTCCTTGTAATGGCCCGGCTTGATGGTGCCGCCGTACACGAACACGGCCGGGATGTTCATGCGGGCCATCGCGATCATCGCACCGGGCATGTTCTTGTCGCACCCGCCTACGGCCAGGAGGCCGTCCATGCACTGGGCGTTGCAGGCGGTCTCGATCGAGTCGGCGATGACCTCGCGCGAGACGAGCGAGTACTTCATTCCCTCCGTGCCCATGGAGATGCCGTCGCTGACCGTGATCGTGCCGAAGGTCTGCGGCATCGCCCCGGCGGCCTTGAGCGCCGCCTCGGCGCGCCGGGCCAGCCGGTCCAGCCCCACGTTGCACGGCGTGATGGTGCTGTGGGCGTTGGCGACGCCCACGATGGGCTTCTCGAAGTCGCGATCCCCGAACCCCACGGCGCGGAGCATCGCGCGGTTGGGGGAGCGCTGCACTCCTTCCGTGATGGTGCGGCTGCGCAGTTTCCCGCTCATGGCGAATAAGCTAACGGCGAATACGAAGCCCCACATCACCGCAGGTGATGTGGGGCTTGCCGCTCGAACAGGCGGCCCTCAGCTCTCGACGATGATCAGGAACTTCGACGTTTTCCAGAACTCGTCGGGGTCGGCGATCTTGAGGCGGTCGCCCGTGATCTCGCCGTGGTCGCCGGGCGGGGTGGCGAGACCCCGCACGTCCTGCCGCGACGCGATGCGGTACGGCTTATCGTCCGGGAAGGGGATCTCGGTCACCTTGGTCTTGTCGATCGCGTGGAATGCGGCGGGGTCGAGCTCCCGCGCCGGCTGGAGTGTCTGGCCCGACTTCCACAGGACGAAGAGGAAGCGGCTGCCCCCTTCCTTCACGATGATGCCGCTCTTCAGCAAGTCGTCCTTGGTGCCGATCACGTAGTAGACGGTGTTCAGCTTGTCCTGCAGCTGGTTCACCGAGTCCACCAGCGCGACCTTATCGGCCGAGAACTGGTTGATCTGCTCGGTCAGCTGGTCGATCGTCTCCTTCTGGGAGGCGATCACCGTCTGGTAATTCGTGACGGTCTCCCCGAGCGTGGCGCGCAGGCTGTCCGAGAGCGTGCTGAGCTCGCTGATCCGCTGCTCGCTCGCCTTCAGCTTGGCGTCGCTCGCGTTCACCTTCTCGGTGATGAAGCGGACCCTCTGGATCAGGCTGTCGCGCGACGCGCGCAGCGGCGACTCGCGCGACACCCGCAGCTGCTTAATGGGTGCGCGCACCTTGGCGAGCTCGGCGCTGATCTCGCTCAAGAACCGCGACTGGTCGGCGAGCTCCTGGACCATCCGCTCTCGTTGCTGAGCGACGAGGTTCAGCGAGTCGAGCCTGGCCTGGACCTCGGGCGCGGGACCTTGTTTGCAAGCGACCGCGGCGGCGAGTGCCATAGGCAGCCACGCCCGGCGCGCCGCGGAACGGCTGGTGTGGAACATGTCTACCCCCTCGCGCGCACGGCGCGCGAAGCTGTGGGGTGCTTGACGGTCGGAGAGGGGCACCCTGTTGCCCTCTTATGCGGTTCGAAGTCTAACCCGCCGAGTGCCGTGACGCTCTTGAGGAGGACGATGCGACTCGACGAGCGATCCATTCCTCGTCCCATCAAGTTGGAGCGGCAGTTGCCAAGCCCGGTGTGACGGGGGTCACCCGGCTGGGGGCACGGTCGGCGCTCGCCGCGCCCCGGGAAGCCGCTCTCGTACCCCACGGCGCGCCGGACGTTTCCCGGCGCCTGACCCAAGGTTGAGTGACGGGCGCCAATCGTGTTTCTTATGCGGTATGAGCGGAACCGGACAGGATCGGCTGCTGCTGCTGGTGCGGGTGGCGCCCGAGGTGGCGACCAAGGCCCGACGCACGCGCCGCCGCTTCCAGCAGCGCCTCACGGAGAACCTGCGCGACGCGCTGCGCACGGCGGGGTGCGCCGCCAGCGTGCGCGACCGCTGGGGTCGTCTGTTCGTCGATGCCGGTGACGCGTCGGCGGCCGGGGTGATCGCCACCGTCTTCGGCGCGGCGTCCCTGTCGCTGGTGGAAGCGCGCTGCCCCGCCACGCTCGACGAGATCGTGCGCGTGGGCGAGCAGGTGTACGCCGAGCGCGTGCGCGGGCGGACGTTCGCGGTGCGGGCGCGCCGCAGCGGTCGTGAGGCGTTCCGCACCCGGGACGTCATGGTGCAGCTCGGCGCCGCGTTGGACCGCTACGGCGACGTGAACCTCGACCACCCCGACGTCACGGTGTTCGTGGAAGCGCGGGACGGAGAGGCGTTGTTCTTCAGCGACCACGTGGCGGGCGCGGGCGGCCTGCCGCTCGGTGCGGAAGGGCGGGCCGTCTGCCTCTTCTCGGGCGGGTTCGACTCACCGGTCGCTGCGTGGCTCCTCCTCAAGCGCGGTGTGGCGCTCGACTACGTCTTCTGCAACCTGGGCGGCGAGGCGTACGAGCGGTCCGTCGTTTCGGTGGCGAAGATCTTGGCGGACCGCTGGAGCCACGGCTACCGCCCGGTGCTCCACGCGATCGATTTTACGCGGCCGCTGGAGGAGCTGCGGCGCGCCGTTGAGCCGCGCTACCGGCAGGTCGTGCTCAAGCGGCTGATGTACCGCGCGGCCGAGGCGGTGGCGCGCGAGCTGCGGGCCACCGCGATCGTCACCGGAGAGTCCGTGGGCCAGGTGTCCTCGCAGACCCTCGACAACCTTCGGGCGATCGGCGAGGCGACGACCCTGCCGGTGCTCCGGCCGCTCATCGGCTTCGACAAGATCGAAATCATCGCGCGTGCCCGCGCCATCGGCACCGCCGCGGTGAGCGCCCACGTGCGCGAGTATTGCGCGATCGAGCAGGGCCGCCCCGTTACGCACGCGAGCCCGCAAGCCGCGGCGGACGAGGAGTCGCGCGTGAACCTCGCCGTGCTCGACGAAGCCGTGGCCGCGCGCAAGCCCCTCGACCTGCGGGCGCTCACCGCGACGGACCTCGTCCAGCCGTACCTGTTCGCGGCCGACATCCCGGACGGCGCCGTCGTGCTCGACTGCCGGGAGCCGCAGCAGTACGAGGCCTGGCGCTGGCCGGGGGCGGAGCGCTGGGATCCGGTCGACCTCGCCGAGCGCTTCCCCGCGCTCGACAAGACGCGACGCTACATCCTGTACTGCTCGCTTGGCCTGCACTCCGGATATCTGGCCGAGGCGATGCAGCGGGCGGGATACGAGGCCTATTCGTTCAAGGGCGGGGTGCGGGGGCTGCAGGCGTACGCCCGCGGCCGCGGTATTCCGGTCACGACGATTCAGGCGGGCTAGGGCGCTCGCAGGTCCGCGCGCCGGAAGCAGCTCACCAGGTGGTCGTTCACGAGGCCCGCCGCCTGCATGTACGCGTAGCAGATCGTCGAGCCCACGAACTTGAACCCCCGCTCCTGCAACGCGCGGCTCAGCCGGTCCGACTCCTTGGTGCGCGCGGGGATCTGGCGCAGCGTCTTCCAGGCGTTGTGCTTGGTCGCCCCGCCGACGAATTCCCACACGAACGCATCGAAGGAGCCGGCCGACTCCCGCAGCTCGAGGAAGACCCGCGCATTGCGCACGGCCGCGTCGATCTTCTGCCGGTTGCGCACGATCCCGGGGTCCTTGAGGAGCCGGCCGATCGTGCCCGCCCGATAGCGCGCGATCTTCTCCGGATCGAACCCGTCGAAGGCGCGGCGGAAGCCCTCGCGCTTGTTCAGGATCACGGCCCAGGAGAGCCCGGCCTGGAACCCATCCAGCAGCAGGAACTCGAAGTGGCGGCGGTCGTCGTGCAGCGGGACGCCCCACTCGCGGTCGTGGTAGGCGATCATCAGGTCGCTCGATTCGGCCCAGCCGCAGCGGTCGGTCATGGGCGGGGAATCTAGCGGCCCGGTTGACCTTCGTCTCCCGGGGTTTATCTTCGCCGACAGTCCATGGCAGCCCCAGGCGCGCGCGCCGGCGGGTACGGCCCGCGCCATTTTCATCTCCGGGAGCAGCGTGTTGTGAAGGCAACCGACATTCGCCGCGGCCACGTCGTCCTCATCGACGGCCAGCCCTGCCGCGTGATGGAATTCACCCACCGCACGCCCGGCAACCTGCGGGCGTTCGTCCAGCTGCGGCTCCGCAATCTGGTCACGGGGAACACCTTCGATACGCGGGTCAGCGCCACCGACTTCCTCGACGAGGCCCGGCTCGACACCAAGGAGCTCCAGGTCCTGTATCGCGACCAGTCCGGCGTGCACGTGATGGATACGCGCACCTACGAGCAGTACTCCCTCGACGAAGAGATCGTGGGCGACGCGGGGCCCTGGCTGCAGCCGGAGATGGTCGTCCAGGTCGAATGGCTGAACGGCCGCCCCATCGCGATCGATCTTCCCACCGTGATCGAGCTCGACGTGGTCGAGACGTCACCGGTGATGCGCAGCGCGACGAAGACGGCCAGCACGAAGCCCGCCAAGCTCTCGAACGGCGTCACCGTACAGGTGCCCGATTTCATCAGCGAGGGTCAGCGCGTGCGCGTCGATCCACGGGAAGGCAAGTACCTGGAGCGGGCGAAATAGCGCTCGAAGCGGAGCAGCTCGAGTTCGTCGTCGGGGAGCGCGTGGGTCGGGTGTCGGCGCTGCTGCAACGCCCGCCGGACGCCCGGCTCCTGTACGTGCTGGCCCACGGCGCGGGGGCGGGCATGCGTCATCCCTTCCTCGCATCCGTCGCACGCGCCCTGGCCGGGCGAGGGATCGCCACCTTGCGGTACCAGTTTCCGTACGTGGAGGCGCAGGCGCGCCGCCCCGATCCTCCGGGCGTGCTCGAAGCCACCGTCCGCACGGCCGTCGCCGCGGCGGCGAGCGCGGCGCCGGGGCTGCCGCTCGTGGCGGGGGGAAAATCCCTGGGCGGGCGGATGACCTCCAACGCGCAGGCGAAGCAGCCGCTGCCCGGCGTGCGCGGGCTCGTCTTCCTCGGCTTTCCGCTTCATCCCCCCAAGCGCCCCGGCGACGCCCGTGCCGAGCACCTGAGCGCCGTCCAGGTGCCGATGCTGTTCCTTCAGGGGACCCGCGACGATCTCGCCGAGCTCCGGCTGCTCGAGCCGGTGTGTCGCCGCCTTGGCGACCGCGCGACGCTGCACGTCGTCGAGGGAGCGGATCACTCGTTCAGAGTGCTGAAGCGCTCGGGCCGGAGCGACGAGGAGGTCGTTGCGGAGCTCGGGGACGCCGTGGCAAACTGGGCCCGGGATGTCGTCCACGTAGGCTGAACACGGGAGACGCGATGCCCAACTACTGGCTCCTCAAGACCGAACCCTCCGCCTACAGCTACGACCGCCTGGAGCGCGACGCAGGCGCGGTGTGGGACGGCGTGAAGAACCCCGTCGCCCTCAAGAATCTGCGCGCCATGCAGCCGGGCGACGCTGCGCTGATCTACCACACGGGCGACGAAAAGGCTGCGGTCGGCGTCGCCGAGATCGTGACCGCCGCCTACGCCGATCCCAAGGCGCGGGACCCGAAGCTCGTGGTCGTTGACCTGAAGCCCAAGGGCAGGCTGCCCCGGCCCGTCCCGCTCGCGGACATCAAGGCGGACCCGGCGTTCAAGGACCATCCCCTCGTGCGGGTGGGGCGCCTCTCGGTGGTGCCGCTGACGGCGGCGCAGTGGGCGAAGCTCCTCAAGATGGGCGGCAGGCCCTGACGTGACATCGGGCGAGCGCCTGCGGATCACGTACGAGCTCGGTTGCGCGCCCGGCGAGGATCCCGCAGCCCGGGCGCGGGACATCGCGCTCGAGCAAACGGTCGAGCTGCCCCCCGAGTGCGTGCCGCCCGACGTCGCCGCGCGCATGGTCGGCCGCGTGGAGGCGCTCGCGCCGCTCGCAGAGCGGCGCTGGCGCGTCGCGATCTCCTACGATCCGGCCACGGTCGGGAGCGAGGTCCCGCAGCTCCTGAACCTGCTGTTCGGCAACATCTCGATGAAGCCCGCGATTCTCGTGACCGGGATCGAATGGCCGGCCCCCCTGCTCGGAGCGCTCGGCGGGCCGCGGCTCGGCATCGCGGGCATCCGCGCGCTGTGCCGCGTATCGGAGCGGCGCCCCCTCCTGTGCACGGCCCTCAAGCCGGTGGGGCTCTCCGCCCAGCAGCTCGCGGAGCTGTGTTATCGGTTCGCGCTCGGCGGGATCGACATCATCAAGGACGACCACAACCTGGCCGACCAGCCGACGGCCCCGTTCCGCGAGCGGGTGGCGCGCTGCCAGGAAGCGGTGTCGCAGGCGAACGGGGAGACCGGCGGCCATAGCGTCTACTTCCCCCAGCTCGCGCGGGGCTCCCCAGCGATCCAGGAAGATCTCGCTCTCGCCCGCGAGGCGGGGTGCCGCGGCGTGATGGTGAGCCCCGTCATCGTGGGGCTCGACACGGTCCGCTGGCTGGCCGCGGCTTCGGGGATGGCGGTGTTCGCGCACCCCTCCATGTCCGGCGTGTTCTTTCAGCCGGGCCACGGCATCCTCCCGGAGATCCTGTACGGCGAGCTGTACCGGATCGTCGGGTCGGACGGGGTGATCTACACGAACGCCGGGGGACGGTTCGACTTCTCCCAAGCCACCTGCGACGCGATCAACGCCAATCTGCGCAAGCCGCTCGGTTCGCTGCGACCGGCCTTCCCCGTGCCCGGCGGCGGCGTGGACGTGGCGCGTGCCCCCCATTGGGTCGAGCGTTACGGCGTGGACACCATCTTGCTCATCGGGGGCAGCCTCTACGCTCAAGGTGACCTGACCCGAGCGAGCAGGCGGCTCGTCGACACCATCAGGCGGGTGTGCGATGCGTGATCGGTCGAAGGTGCTCAAGGCGCAGGCGTTCCGCTGGCAGGGGGTCGAAGTGCGGGAGTACAAGGCCGACGGCGCCCCGTACAAGGACGTGACGCGGCAGACGGTGCTCGGTGACGGGGAGGGCGAGGCGGACCTCACCTTCCTCACGCGCTATTTCGAGATCCAGCCGGGAGGGTACTCGACGCTGGAGCGGCACCGGCACCCCCACGCGGTAGTGGTCATCCGGGGCCGCGGGCGGGTCGCGCTGGGCGAGCGTACCTACGACCTCGCCCCGTTCGACTGCGTCTATGTGGCGCCCGGCGCAGTCCACCAGTTCGAGGCGTCGGCCGGAGAGCCACTGGGGTTTCTCTGCATCGTGGATCGCGTGCGGGACCGGCCCGAGCTGGTGACCAGGGAACCGTGAGGCTCCACGTCGGCACGTCCGGCTACAACTTCGCCGAATGGAAGGGCAGCTTCTACCCGGAGAAACTGCCCGCGGCGCAGATGCTCTCCTACTACGCCGAGCGCCTCGCGACGGTGGAGATCAACTACACCTTCTATCGGATGCCGAGCCCGAAGACGATCGCGGGCTGGGACGCTGCCACGCCCCCGGGCTTCACGTTCGTCCTCAAGGCGCCGCAGCGGATCACCCACATCGCGCGCCTCCGGGACATCGACGATCCGTTACGCTATTTCCTGGAGCTGGCCCGCAAGCTCGGCACGAAGCTCGGTCCCGTCCTGTTCCAGCTGCCCCCCAACTTCAAGATGGACCTGCCCCGGCTGGGCGACCTCCTGACGCAGTTCCCGCCCGACCTGCGCTGCGCCTGGGAGTTCCGCCACGAGTCCTGGTTCTCCGATGACGTGTACGACGCGCTGCGGAAGAGTAACGCGGCGCTGTGCGTCGCCGACACGGAGAACGGCACCACGCCGCTCGTGGCGACGGCGAGCTGGGGGTACTTCCGGCTACGCGATGAGGGCTATGCGCCGGACGATCTGGCGCGCTGGGTCGAGACCGTACGGCGGCTCGGCGCCGCCTGGCAGGACGCCTACGTGTTCTTCAAGCACGAGGAGTCGGGCATCGGCCCCAAACTGGCGCAGCAGTTCCAGCAGCTGCTCGGGCAGTGAGAGGGTGGGCCGGCGCCCCGCGAAGCGACTGTGTGCTTGTCGCGAAGCGGGGTGCTGGCCCACCCTCTCATCTTAATCCGAGTCCTCGCTGAGCCCCTCGCGCCGCTCCAGCAACTGCTTCACGACGAATCCGAGGCTGGCGCCGAAGCCCGCGCTCGCCAGCCCGAGGAGAAGTTTTCCCGTCACCACCAACGCGGCCATGTGCCCTGTCTCCTGCATGATGTCCTGAACGAGAACGCCCCCACCGTTTTTTGGGATCGACGGTGGGGGCGGGGGGGCGTTGTGTCAGCCGAAACCGATCAGCTGCTACAGCCTAGCTACCACGCATTCGATCACGCGACGCGCGCATACACACTCCTTGGCGTACCCCGACGATGGGGCCGCGGTTCATTCGCGCTCGAGCGGGTAGAGCAGACTGCTTCATGGATGGACCATACCCAGCCCAGTTCCGGCCGGTCAACGCCCCGATCGGGTGGGCCTGATCGGGTGGTGCGGCCCCGGGCCCTACGGGCCGGCGGTCAGCCGCTCGTAGCTGGAGAGGTGTCGCAGCGCCGCCGCCTTCTTGCCGAGGCGCTCGTACAGCCGCGCCACGTTGTAGTGGGCGTCCGCGAGGCGGGGTTCCACCGCCAGCGCCGCGCGGTAAGCTTCGATCGCGTCGGTCGGCCGGTTCAGGTCCTCGAGCGCGATCCCGAGGTTGAACGCCGCGGTCGCATGCTCGGGACGCTCCCGCAGCGCGAGCCGGTAGTGGCGCTCGGCCTCCTCGACGAGCCCTTGCTCGTGGAGCAGCCGGCCCAGGTTGACGTGGGCATCCGCATGGTGCGCGTCGAGCTCCAGGGCACGCCGGTACGCGTCCCGTGCCTCCCCGGGCTCGACCGCCTCGAGCTCGAGGCCGAGCTCGTACCAGTCCTCGCCGTCTAGGTCGCTTTCGGCCGCGCGCGCCGCCTGCGCGGTGCGCCGCGCGATCGGCGCCGCGCGGGTCGCCAGGTCCGAGACTGCGAAGTCGAGGTGTGTCTGCCCCGATTCGGGATTCCACGCCGTGGTTCCGTCGCTCACCACGATGCGGTCGCCCTCGGCGACGATGCGCAGCTCGGCGAGCGAGCGGCCACGCGGCAGCTGGTGGCGTAGGTTTTTCAGCGCGCCGCGGATGCGGCGGGCGGGGATGCGGGCCGCCACCAGCGCCTTGGCGGTCCGCAGGATGACCAGGTCCTGGAACGAGAACTGCAGCTTGCGCCGCGCGCCGCGACCGGGGGCAGGCGTCAAAAAACCGTCGCGCGCGAACGCCCGCACCTGCGCGACGGTCAACCCCAGCAGTCTGGCGACGTCCTGGGAGGAGTATCCCTTCATCCGCGAGCGCTAGCCTCGCGCACCTCCCACCTTGCGCTTGGCGACCGGCGCCGCCTTCGCCGCGGGCTTCTTCTCGACCCGCCTCGCCGGCTTACGCTCGCCCGCCGTCCCCTTCGCTTTGAGACTCGCCTTGAGCGCCTCCATCAGGTCGATGATCTTGGTCTTCGGCGCCTCGGTCGGCTCCTCGGTGATCTCCTCGCCCTGCACCTTCCGCTCGATTTGCTCGAGGATTCGCTTGCGCACGTTGTCCTCGTACTTCGCCGGTTGGAACGCGTCAGAGGACGTCTGCTCGACGAGCTGCACGGCCATCTGGAGCTCGGGCTTCTTCACTTCAATCTTCGGGATCGGGACCTCCGCGATGCTGCGCACTTCGTCGCCGTAGTGCAGCTGCTCCATCACCAGGCCGTTCGCCTCTGGTCGCACGGACACGAGGTACTGCTTGCCGCGCGCCGCATACTGCCCAACCGCTGCGCGGTCCGTCTGCTTGAGCGCCTCCGCCAGCAACCGGTAGGCGCGCTCACCGCCCTTGTCCGGTCCGAGGAAATACGACTTCTCGACGTACACGCGGGCGATCTGGGGAGCCGGCACGAACTCGGCGATCTCGATGGCGCCGGTGCCCTTTGGCTCTTCGAGCTTCTTGAGCTCTTCTTTGGTGAAGGTGACGTAACGTCCGTCCGTCAGCTTGTACCCCTTCACCGTCTCTTCCCGTTCGACGATCTCGCCGTCCTTGGAGCAGATGTACTGCTGCTTCAAGCGAGACCCGTCTTTCCCGTGGAGCATGTTGAACGAGATAGCCGCCGACGGCTCGCCGGTGGAGAACATCTTCACCGGCACTGAAACCAGGCCGAACGACAGGGTCGCCGATCCGATGGGATGTGCGCTCATGGTCTTGGAGTGCGCTCGTGAGGGTCCGATGATAAGATTGCACCTCTATGGCCGTAAAACGGAAGCCCGGTCCTGATCCGCTCGGGACCTACCGCGCCAAGCGGTCGCTGGACCGCACGCCGGAGCCCGGTGCGGCCGCCCCCGTCGCGACCCCCTCCGCCGGGGGCCTGTTCGTGGTCCACATGCACGCGGCGCGCCGGCTGCACTGGGACCTGCGGCTCGAGATGGACGGCGTGCTCAGGTCGTGGGCCGTTCCCAAGGGGCCGTCCCCCAACCGGGCCGACAAGCGGCTCGCCGTACTCGTCGAGGACCACCCCCTCGAGTACGGCGACTTCGAGGGGATCATCCCGGAAGGGAATTACGGCGCGGGGGCGGTGATCGTGTGGGACCGGGGGCGCTGGGTACCGCTCGAGGATCCGCACGAAGGGTTGAAGAAGGGGAAGCTGCTGTTCGAGCTGCGGGGCTACAAGCTCCACGGCAAGTGGACCCTGGTGAAGCTCAAGAAGGGCGAGAAAGAGTGGCTCCTCATCAAGGAGAAGGACGGCTACGTCGCGGACGACGGGGCGCTCCCGCCGCAGTCGGTGCTGTCGGGCCTGACCGTGGAAGAGCTCAAGGCGGGGGCGAACCGCGCGGCTCCGGCGCTCGAGCTGCTCGCCCGGCTCAAGGCGCCGCGCCGCGCGGTGCGCCCCGAGGAGGCCGAGCCGATGCTCGCCGAGACGCGCGAGCGGCCGTTCACGAAGCCCGGGTGGCTGTTCGAGCTCAAGCTCGACGGCTACCGCGTCCGGGCGGCGCGCCACGGCGGGGAGGCGCAGCTCATCACCCGCAACGGGCACGACATCGCGGAGACCTTCCCGGAGATCGCGCGCGCCCTCGCGGCCCTTCCCTACGACGACGTGATTCTCGATGGCGAGCTGGTCGTGCCCGACGACGCGGGCCGGCCCAGCTTCCAGCGGCTCCAGAACCGCGCGCGGGTAAGCCGCGCGCTCGACGTGCGCCGGGCCGCCGTCGAGACGCCGGCCCTGCTGTACGCGTTCGACCTGCTGGCGTTCGCGGGTTACGATCTGCGGCCGCTCCCGCTCGAGCGCCGCAAGGCCGTGCTCGAGCCCATCGTGCCCGCGGTGGGACCCATCAAGTACCTCGAGCACTTCGCGACCGACGGCGAGGCGCTGTACGCCCAGGTGGTGACGCTCGGTCTCGAGGGGATCGTCGCGAAGAAGGCGGACGCCCCGTATCGCGCCGGCCGCTCCCCCAACTGGCTCAAGATCCGCGCCGATCGCACCGACGACTTCGCGGTGGTGGGCTTCACCCGCCCCAAGGGCTCGCGCTCGGGGTTCGGCGCGCTGGACCTGGGCGCCTATCGGGACGGCAAGCTCGTGTACGCGGGCCGCGTGGGCAGCGGCTTCACCGCGGCGCAACTCAACGACGTGAGCGCGGCGCTGGAGCAGGGAATTCGCCCCAGGCCCGCGTTCGCCGGGCCCGCGCCACAGGACCCCGGTCATAGCTGGGTCGAGCCGACGCTCGTGGCGGAAGTGCGGTATAAGGAATGGACCGACGAGGGTCTGCTCCGGCAGCCGGTGTTCATGCGATTCCGGGATGACAAGCCGGTCACGGAGGTCGCGATACTGGGAGCGGGGGGCGGGGAGCGGGACCTCGAGCTGCCCGCGGAGAGTACCGCTCCCCGCGCCCCGCTCCCGAAAGAAGTGAAGTTCTCCAACCTCGACAAAGTCTTCTGGCCGGACGACGGGTACACGAAAGGCGATCTGATCGACTACTACCGCGCCATTTCCCCCTGGCTGTTGCCGTATCTCAAGGACCGGCCCGTGGTGATGACCCGCTACCCCGACGGCATCACGGGCAAGTCCTTCTTTCAGAAAGACGCCCCGGCGTTCGCTCCCGACTGGCTGCGCACCGAGCGGATGTGGAGCGAGGACACGCAGCGCGAGATCGACTACTTCGTATGCGACGATCTCGAATCGCTCCTGTACCTCGCCAACCTGGGCACCATCCCGCTGCACGTGTGGGGCAGCCGCACCACGAGCCTCGAGCAGCCCGACTGGTGCATCCTCGATCTCGATCCCAAGGAGGCGCCCTTCACCCACGTCGTCACCGTCGCGAAGGCCGTGAAGCGGCTGTGCGACGAGATCGAGCTACCCTGCTTCATCAAGACGAGCGGCTCGACCGGCTTGCACGTGCTGCTGCCCCTCGGGAGACAGTGCACCTACGAGCAATGCCGGCAGCTCGGGGGGCTACTCGCGCGAGTCATCGCGACTCAGCTGCCCGAGATCGCGACCATCACGCGGCAGGTCGGGAAGCGGGGCGCCCGCGTCTACCTCGACTACGTGCAGAACGGTCACGGGCGGCTGCTGGTGGCTCCTTTCAGCGTGCGGCCGCTCCCGGGCGCCCCTGTTTCCACGCCCCTGCTGTGGCGGGAGGTGGGCCCGAAGCTCGACATCCGCCGCT